>ERZ859937.476-NODE-476-length-16863-cov-13.607032_pt1 | contig 16863 bp, 14 predicted proteins | sample MGYA00509985_ERZ859937 | MGnify/ENA primary metagenome ERZ859937 (study PRJEB30046, sample SAMN00715169) | human gut metagenome | study: EMG produced TPA metagenomics assembly of the A metagenome-wide association study of gut microbiota in type 2... | reverse complement strand
GTAAGGGCAAAAGCTTTACAAATTGCCCCCATGGAGTTTTAAAGCTTTTGCCCTTACAGGGCGACAAGTTTGCGAACATGATAACCCAGGGCGTTGCCCTGGGCTAGGAGCTTCTGCCCTTTCAGGGCGTGCTGCTTTGTGCCTTCAGGGCGTGCTGCTTTGTGCCTTCAGGACATGCTGTTCAATGAATACACCCACAAAGCTGTTGTCTTAACTCCTTAACTCCTTTAACTCCTGAAACTTAACTCCTGAAAAATTAAAATTCCCCTTATGGAACTGAAAGAATTTCTTGCCGAATGGCACAACGACAACCCCCGCATTCTGGTACACACCAGCGGTTCGACGGGCAAACCTAAGCCCCTGATGGTGGAGAAGAGGCGGATGCTCAACTCAGCCCGCATCACCTGCGACTTCTTAGGACTGAAGCCGGGCGACACCGCCCTGCTCTGCATGCCCCTCGACTATATCGCGGGCAAGATGATGGTGGTGCGAAGCCTCCAGCGGGACCTTCGGCTCACCTCCGTGCGCCCGAGCAGCCATCCCCTGGCCGACGAAACCCTGCCCCACTTCACCTTTGCCGCCATGGTGCCCATGCAGGTGTACAACACCCTGAAAGTGCCCTGCGAGCGCGAACGGCTCATGCATATCCGTCACCTCATCATAGGCGGAGGAGCCATCAGCGACGAGTTGGCACAGATGATCAAGCCCCTGCCCAATGCCGTATGGAGCACCTATGGCATGACCGAGACCCTGTCGCACATCGCCCTGCGTCGCCTCAACGGTCCCGATGCCAGCCTCTGGTATACCCCCTTCGACGGCGTAGGCATAAGCCTCAATGCCGACGGATGCCTTGTCATCGATGCCCCCGAGGTATGTGCCGAACCCCTTGTCACCAACGACATCGCCCAGCTACGCACCGACGACCGAACGGGCAAGCGCTCTTCCGCATCAAGGGCCGCAAGGACAACGTGGTGTGCAGTGGAGGCATCAAGATCCAGATAGAGGAGGTGGAGGAAACGTTGCGTCCGCACCTGTCGGCGCCCTTCATGATCGTCAAAAGGCAAGATGAGATGCTGGGCGAAAAGGCCATCCTCCTCACCGAGTCGACCGACCTGACCCACATAGAAGAAATATGCAGAAACACCCTGCCCAAATACTGGGTGCCACGGGAGTTTCTGCACATCGACCACCTGCCCCTCACCGAGACAGGCAAGCCTAAACGCTCAGGAACGTTCTGAAATTATACGACCTACTCTCCACACCCTCTCACACCACGGTGATCCAGATGCTCTCTTCGTTCTGCTGAGCCTGGGTGATGAGGTCGATGAGTTGGCGCAACCACTGTTGCGAGTTCACCACCATGCCCACCATCTTGTTTTCGCCCACCAGAATGCAGCCCTGCGTGTCGTCAGGATAGTTGCCAGCATGGATGCGTATGCCCTCAAAGAGGGGCACGCCCACGAGTAGGGGCAACCATCTCTTGAATCGTGGCGACTTGCTCACCACCACGGTGTAAGAGCCTTCGGGGATAGCCGTCTTGCCCTGCACCTTGCGGGCCATCTTGCCCGACACCCTGCCGTGGCGAGCATCCACCTCCCTCGGGGCAAGCGGAATGCCCAGCAGGTTGCGCCATGTAGGCTCCAGGGTGTCGCAGAAGTAATGCTCTGTGGTGAGCAGGCTCTCGTCCACACGGCAGCGCACAGTGCGCTTGTCGTCCCTCCTCCTGCCGGGTATCAACTCTCGTTCCACACTTCCATCGGGCAGGATATACAGTCGGCCGATGGTGTAAGTAGCTCTCTTGGCTATGCGTTTCAATATGATTTCCATCTCTAAGATAACGTTTAATGTTTAGTATTTTTATGAAAAACTCTCATCCTTTCAAGAACTTCACCTTGCGGAAAATCGGACTGTCAGTGTCAGTGTCAGCACCTTCCACCTTAGCCACATATCCACGGTGCACCCATTGGTGTATGGCATCCCTGATGCGCCTGGCATTGTCGTTGTCGAAGCCTTGAGCACGCCGCACCTTCACGTAGTCGTCAATGGTGAACTCGTCGGGCAAGAGCGACAGCAGGTTCTTAGGACCGTTGGGTGCTGTGCGGCTCACCTTGTCTTGCTCGCCATCGGCATCGTAGATCATTTGTCCGAAGAGCTTCAGCTTGCACCACAGGTCGTAACGCTCGCTCCAGCGCACGAAGTCCTCTATCGACTTCTCCCACTTCATGCCGTTGGCGACATACAGCACACAGGCCTTGAGGTAGGCGATGACGTTGGCACGGAAGGAAAGGTTCTCGAACACATAGTTCTGCGACAGACGGGCAAACTCAGCGTTCTCCTCCATCAGCTTGCGGGCGAGCCGGAGAGCCTGTGGGCAGTCCACCAGTCCGCGGGCCTTCAACAGGTTGTCGATGTAGGGTTTCAGTTCCTCGTCGAAGGAGGCATCGTAGGAGCCATAGACGGGAATCTCCGATCCGCACGGGCGTCGCTCGATGGTGGCAAACGAGATGCGGCTCACGGGTCCGTCGGTCACCACCCTTCGGAAGTAGTCACGACACTTCTTCGGTGTGCAACAGGCATTCCAGTTGAAGCGCACCTTCACAGTCTCGGTCACCGACTGCACGCCCACTCTGTCTTGTCCATAGTTGCCCAGGTCGAAAGCCAGCTCCATGATGCGGAAGTGCTGGTTGGTCTTGCCCTTGAGGGCGTCGAAGAGGTTCAGCTCATTCACTTTGGCATAGAGGAAGTGCCGTTCAGCCTCCTTCATACGCAGCACGAAGGCAGGGTTGGTCATGTCGATGTTCACCTCCTGGATGACGAGTCCTTCGGGTCGTTCACGCTTGTCCTTGTTGGAGCCCTTGCGGTTGCATTCGTCCTTCCATGCCCTCTCCCGCTCACGCTGTTCGGCGTCGCGTGCCCTGATGTCTGCCATGATGCGGTTGATGGGCTGTGTGATGCTCTCCTTGCCGCTTCCCGTAGGAGCACAGAGGATGTTCATCAGCGTGGCCTCATGCTCCACGTTGTCGATGTAGCGGAAGCGGGTGTCGCACAGATGGCTTGCCAGTGCAGGGAAGACGGCTTGCGACACGGCAGGCTGATAGATGGCGGGCGTCTTGCTCACGAGCAGACGGATGAGACGGGGCAACTTCTGCGGCATCTCGTGTATGCGATAGAAGTAGGAGTCGGGGTTAAGGATGTCGCCATAGTCGTCGGCATCATAGTCTTCGGCTTTTCCCCTTGCCTGTTCTTGCTGGCACAGGCTGATGGCCTTGCGCACAATCATGGGCATGCGGTGCGACTGCTTTCTCTGACAAGCGCTGTCGACGGTGGTGAAGGCTCGCTTCTTCTCCTCGCCGAAGGTGGGTATCACCTGCTTGATCCACGTAGCGTTGTCGTCGCACAGATAGCGCAGATAGCAGCTCAGCGTGAAGATAAACGAGTTGCGCGAACCGTGCTGTGGCTCACCTCCGAGCAGTTCTACGAGCTTGCTTGTTATCGCCTCGTAGGAGATTCCGTCGTATTCTTGGGCGAAGTCTTGTTGCTTCTCCTCTCCGCCATGATCTTGATCCACTCCATGATTGCCGAGATGATGATCATCAGCACGATCATGATTAGCAGACTGGGCATGCTCAACAGCAGTGCCAGCAGGAAGAGCAGCAGAGCTATTGTCGCTCTCAGGTCGATGTTCTTGATTCGTTGCAACTTGGGGTTTAGGGTCATGTTCGGGTTCATGTTCGTTAAGTTTAGGATTAGGGTTGATATTTACGCTGGTATTCGCCTGAGAAGCAGCATCACCGTTGGAGCCTCTCTCGTCCATGCCGGAAGAGCTTCGCAAGGGGGCGAAGAGCCGTGCCTCGTCGATGAAGAGGATGTAGTCTTCAGGCACGATGAACGACGGCCGTGCCAGGTCTTTCACGCACACGTCGTACTCCTCATCGCCGAGCTGTTGCGACATCCACTTCTGAGCCTCCGCCAGGTTCATGCCCTCTGGCATGACGAAGACGAGCCTGAGGCCCTCCAACGACGGTGTGACGTGCACGAGCAGTATTCTCGCCAGCACCTGAGGATTCTTCACTCTCAGTTCTTCGCTCTTTGCTTTCCACCATCCCGTAGGGTCGGCGATGTGGTCTTTGTCGTAGATGCTGAGTCCGCTGGGTATGGCGTCAGCATTGAGTCGTCGGCCATTGCGAAAAGTGGCGTGGGGCGTGAGTATGGGCAACTGGCTCTTGAGCCGTGTCTTCATCGTGTCGTAGTCTTCCTGCCCTATCTCTCCCCGGCGTTTGCGCTCCAGTGCATCCTCTATCTGTGCGCATACGTCCTTCACCCTGCTGCTCTTAGTAGCCTGGTGGAAGAGCTCGGGGGTGCATACTTGCACCTCCCTGCTCCTTACGCTTTGTGATATTCCAAAAGTCATGTTGGTTTAATGTTTAATTATTTTTTCGATGTCCTGCACCAGGATGTCCTGATACACCTGTCCCTGATACTCATGGGTCTGAAAACGCAGTCTCACCACGACCACCTCTCCGGCATAGAACCTAAGTTGTGCGTCCTTGCCAAGCATCACCGCGGCAAACTGGTTTTCGAACTTTCCGCCAAACTCCTGCAACACGATGTTGCACTTGGCGAGTTTCCCGTTCTCACTCTTCTGCGAATCGACGAGGGAAGTCTCTCCCTGCATCACTACTTTCATGATCATTGTTTCCATGTTTTTTAATGTTTAGTTTGTAATTGAAGTTTCGTATTTTCGGAAGTTAAGGGAAGTTTGTGTAATGAAACACCCACAAGGACTGTTGTCTTAACTCCTTTAACTCCTTAACTCCCTAACTCCTTTAGCCCTCAGATGTATAAACTCCCGTCCCTTCTCCGTCCACACGAGGTACATGCGGGTTAGCACGGTGTCTCTTCCCACAAAGAGGTCATAGTGGGTTCGGCTCTTCGCCAGTCCGCGGTGGGCATAGTCGGCATAGAGCATATACTGCCCGCTCTGGTAGTACTGTATACGTTCTGCGCAGAGCCAGCGGTTCAGTTCCTGCGCCGTCATCCCCAATTCTTTGGCTATCTGCGTAGTGGTGTAGCACGAGATGCTGTCGAGCACGCTGTCGGTGTAGAGAGCCTTGGGCAGCAGTCGGTCGATTTCCACATCCAGCTCAGCGATCCGTCTGTTCTTTTGCTCCAGGAGCACTTTCTGCTCGCTGATGAGCTTGTCTTTCTGCTCCAGGGTGGTTTTCAGCACCTCCTCTGCCCTTCGGCGTATATCCTCCTCGGTGTCTCCCTCGTGGGTGAGGATGTATCCACCATGCTTGCGGATGGAAGGAAGCACCTCTCCACATACCCAGTCTTGGAATGGCTCAGCCATCGGTTTGGTGGAGCGCATAATCAAGCGATAGAGGTTTTGCTCGGAGATGAAGGTGAGGTTGTCCATGAAAGCTATGGTCTTGCCATGTTTGTTGGTGAGTTCTGAACGTACCTCAAAAATTTTGATGCCCGTTGCTTTCAGCTTTCTCTTCGCCATGCTCGTGTTGTTGAGTTCCAAAACCTTGCAGATGTCCACGAGGCAGAAGAGAGGTTCATCACTCGTCCCCGTCACTCGGATTTCGCCGAACTGAGGATGCCCGAACACTTGAATTTTTAAATTTTTTGATATCATATTCCTATTTTTAAAAAATTTAATATTGTTCTTTATAGGAATGCTCATTGTGTCTTCTCATGTTCCTCCATCCCTGCGCGCTGATATATATAGGAGTCGGCCATAAGAAACAAAAAAAGCACCCGAAACCAAGAAACTCACACATGGATGAGTACTTGTTTCGAGTGCAAAAGTAGGGTATTCCGCCGAGGCGGATATTTTACTAAATAATCGGAAATGCTTTACTAAAGCAGTATTTTAACGTTTCGGGGCAGGAAATCATCCGTTTTCCCTTGTTTCAATGGTATGCAGCAACTCCTTTTGCAAATCGCTGATGAAGCTCTCCATCTCGTCCTCGACGAGGAGACGACGAAGCAGAAGTTCATTTTTTGCATTGCCGTTGATGTTGTTAGAGGGGTTGATGGTCTGGCTGATGGCGGTGGCCTTGTCGATGCCGAAGGCGTGGTTCAGGATATCATTCAGCACAGCATCGCGGTTGGTCAGCTCGCCGCCGTCAGCATCTACAAACCAGCCAGCCTTATACATGGCGTTGAGTACCACCAGCACGGAGGTCTTCTTCCTTGGGGCGATGCGCACAAAACCTGCAGTTGCCGCCGCTTCCTGTGGAAAGCCTGAAGAAAGACCCTCGGAAGATGATTCAGAGACAGCATTCGCCTGACTGTCGAGGAGGTCGTTGATGTCTTGGGAATACATTCTGTCGCTCGCCATATATTCGCCCATCATGCGGGCAAGTTCCTCCTCGTCCACCGTGCGGCCGCTCATCCTGTAGGCTCCGACGAGAACCGCCACCGACGAGGGAGCATGATGCTGCAGCTGCATCGTCAGAGCAGTCGCCGAGGACAGATGCTCCATGCCCGCACGCAGCAACAGCTCTGCAGCACCCAGCACGATGCAGCCAGCCACAAGACCCAGCTCCTCCAGGGGCAGTGTATAGCCCTCATCACGGAAATAACTGATCAGCTCGTTCCACACTCGCCCGTTACAGTATGCTGCCCGCAGCGAGGAAGTCTTGCACTTCAATGTGTCAATGATGAAAAAGCACTGATAGAACAATTCGGCAGGATGCAGCGCAGCCTTGCCACCGGCATTCTCCGGCGACAGAGCCTCGCCACCCGCAGGACTATATGGCCCGCTGCTCATCACTCGCTCGCAAGCCCCTTTCAGGAAGTCATAGGCAGGCAGGTCAAGAAACTTTTCTTCGACGAGGAGCCTTTCGTTTGGTCGAAACAGCATGTTTTCCATAATCATTCAGTAACGTAAAAAGTTTATCGAGCCATACCATCAGTCCATAGGTGGAGGCATTCGCCTCAAAGTCGAACTCCTGGCTTCCGTTCTCGAAGTTTTTCAGCACCTCGTCGTCGACACCAAACTGCGCCAGGAGGTCTGCGCCATAGCGATAGACGCCAAACTGCCTGAACTTCACCATCAGGTCGTACCCCGGATGTTCCAGACAGAGGGCGGCGATATGGCTCACGTCGTCGCTCACCTCATGCAGCTTCACCTCTCCATCACCCTCGGCGAGGAGCATGAAGCTGGCAGCGCTTTCTGTTTTCCTGGCCATCTCCGACATGATGCCTATCAGGCCGCTGGCATCAGCCTTATGGTCATTGCTTTTGCCACTCAGGTCGAGCCTTATTTGCCTCACATCGTCACCATAGCTGTTGCGCAGCCTGTTTATCACAGGCCAGAACTCCGTACTCTTCTTCTTGAGGCTCTTCAGCTCCACTCTTCTTCCGAAGGGCATCAACAGGCGGCTGATGCTTTCCTGCAGGATGAGGGCGAGTTTGTCGGGGTTTCGGTCGAAAGCTGAGTTGCGCTCGATGCCTACCATCTGATGGCCCGGACGATTGTCGATCAGCACGATGCTGTAGGGATGGTGCTGGTGCTCCACGTCCTTCTTGTCGATGGTGGTATGCTTGCTCTTGTTGGCTTCCACGGTCATCAGTATCACGCCACCCTCGTGGCGCAACACATCGCACTTGTGCTTGTCCCAGCAGGTGGTAGCACCGCTGCCATTGCCACTGGTTATCAGCACAGGCAGCTCCAGGCTGTGGTTGGTCTCGAAGAAACTGCCCAGACAGTCTTCGGGTGTCGCTGATACAGGCTGTTTGTCGGCATTCACAGCATCAGACACCTCACCAAAGAGGTCTTTTCTCTCTTCGCTTGCCTTGTTCTCCAAGGCGTAAAAATTAAAAATTGTCATTGAAAATTACTCTGTTTACGAACTTTCTCTTGTTCAGAAGTTATTGAAGTTTTTTTTGCGAGTTTTGCAAGTTTTTTGCGAGTTTAGAAGTTATAGGAGTTAAGGGACAAATGCCTTCTTGCCTAAGATGTAGGACATTTGCCCCCCCTACCTTCTATTAACTCCCCCTAATTTCTCTTAACTCCTAAAGGAAGCATTCCACTAAAGCATATGGATTTAACTTTTCTGACTACTCTAATTTCTTTTTACTTCTCCTTATGCGAAAGTTGAATTTTGTTTTTAGTTTGCTACAAAAGGTTCATATTATTTTTGCGCAGTTATTGCTCATGCAATATCTCCCCGATAGTCGTATCAGTGAATGTGTGCCAAATTTTTAGATCCACAGGCTTGTAGTCGGCAAACAACTGCCCCACGAACTCTATCTCAAACACCAAGCGGAAATCCTGTGGGTCATTGTCGGGGAGCCCCTCTTTGCGAGTTCCCACACGTGCCAGCCTGATGAAGTACAAGTCTCTGATGCCCTTGCCCTTCAGGTATGGAATGAAGTAGAATAGCTTATTGAGTGCCACCGTGGCTGGGAATTTCTTGCCTGTATAGTAAACCTTTGCCGATTGCTCGACATACTGCTCGAAGTTGTCTTTCTTTACAAGGCTCACCAAGCAACTCTTCTCCAAGTCACCTTGCAAGAATTTCGTCAATGCCGAATTTCTTGTTGTATCGTCCTGTGGAGTTCTTTCTACGCCTTCGTGAAGATGTATGTCTTCGCATACAAAATTGTTCTCCACGATGTTGTCTGGATATTGGCGCAATATATCGAAAAAGTCTAACTGTCTTACTCTCTCGGACTTCGGCTTTGGCTTAGCCATATCCTCTTTTTTCCCTTTCGGTTCGCTCTTCTCCATTGTCTCTCTACCAAGTCTTCTGTTCATGATTTTGTGCCAGATGGAGCGTAGCATGTTCACCTCTTTCTCCGAGAATCCATATCCTTCTTGCAGTATGATGCCGTCAGTATAGTCAAGTATCTCGTCGGCTGACTTCCTGGCTCGCAGCATCTCATCTATCTTGTCGAAGATGGCTGCGTTCTCCTCACGGTAAGGCAGACGGATACCGCCCACCTCGCTCGGCATCAGCTCCAGACAACCGCCTCCGAAGTTCCTGCCCTGTATCTCAGCGAAGACAAAGGAGAGGGAGTTGTAATAGCTTGCCACAAAAGCCTTCTTGTTTACGCCTTCATGGATGAACACTCGGTGCATGGTGTCAGTGGTGTATGCCTTTGCCTCGTTGAGCACAAACTTGGGGTACAAGTTGTTGCGGCGCAAGAAGAGCGCATCCGAAAGCTTGATGGATGGTATCACATACCAATAATCTCTAATACTTGTCTTGTAACCTTTGTCGATGCCTTGTCGCTCACCATTCTCTAAGTATGCCCTTACTCCTTCATTTGGGTCTGTCGAGGCTTCGGAACTAAACACCAACAAGTTGGCCTTGGCGTCCGATTCCACGTTTTTCCTCCAGTCCTGTGGGGTAAAACACAAGCTGTTCACCTGCACACTCCTACCCACCATCGGACGAGCATACTTCTGCAACTGATACATGTTGACCACCGACTGTGGTACGGTAAAATAGTCGTTGGAACCAGTGGTAATCCCCACCTCGACATCGGCATAATGGGAAATCGCAGGCATATGCGATTCCCTTACTTTCTCCAGCAAGTCGAGTTCTTCCTTGTCCAGGAAGTAATAAGTCCATTTGTCGGTATGGAAGTCTATATGCTTGGTAGGGAATCTCAACCTTTGCGGATTGAGTGTCTTCAATCCCTCTGTGTCGCGCACCTCGATGTGCTCTATCAAGTGATCTTTTGTTCCATTCTTCTCACAGAGTAATAATACGACTTCTTGCTGTATCTCCTCGAACACAAGGTTTTCGAAAGATATGATGTTTATCTTATTGAAATGAGAGGCAAGGTATTGGCGCAACTGCTTGGCATATTTCACCATCAGCAGTTCGGATGGAATCACAAATCCCATCTTACCATTTTCTTTCAACAGCAAGCTGCTACCCACCACGAAAGTTACCCACGCATTGGTGAGCTTGGTGCGCTTTAGGCCAGCCTTCTTGAATATGAGGTCTGCCAACTTTTGTTGTTCCTCGTTGTAATATTGATAGCGAATGAAGGGCGGATTGCCCACCACAAGGTCGAAACGTTCTTCTGTGTCAAGGCAGAAGCGATGGAAATCCATGTTTTTTACTTCGCCTGCCCGTGGGGCTACCTCACGAGCCTTGGCAGCCTCGCAAGCCTCGTATTCCACGCCTACGACATGCTTGAATCCCTCGCCCATCTGGGCAATGGATTCCAGGAAGACACCATCGCCACAACTTGGCTCCAAGATGTCCATCTGAGTGTTGCCACACATTCCCCATTGGATGATGAAGTCAGCTATAGGTCGAGGGGTATAATAAGCCCCTCGCAACTTCTGTGAACTGGCATCTTTAATCAACTGCATAGATTTCTTTGATTCTTGGGATTAATGATTCTTCTTGCTTACTCATACCATAAAGGGCATTGATGGCATCCTGCTGCTCCTCCTTGAGTCTGTCCATCTGTCGGAGCAGTGGCGTGAGCTTTCTCTTATTACTACCCGCCAAAACTATCTTGTCACCCAGCCTGATGAGTTTTCTCTGCCTTGCCACGATGTCGTCGTGGGCGGCTTTCTCCTTGCTGTCGGCGAAGTTGATGGTACGGATAGGAATCTGCTTCAATACTTTGGTTCCTCGTGCGATATAGCCACCTCTGAATATCTCGCCATACAGAGATGCGAGCCATTCTCCCTGCGCCGAGCCGAGCATCGCCTGAATATAGTAGATGGAATATGAAGAAGAATCAGGCACGCTGACAAGGCAGTAGCCTGCCGTGCCACCCGACGAGACCAGTGTGCCATGCGTATCTACAGCATATTTCTCCGCCTGCGCAAGAACGCCCACGATGATTTTCTCAGAAATTTCACAAGCCTCCAAACATTGATGGCGACCATAGCAATGCCACTCGTCAGGAGTCTTTGGGGCTGGCTGAATATCTCGCGAAGGCTTTGACAAAATGGGCTTTATATGCATCAGATACTCATAGAGACCAGGATAGCACAGCTCAATCTTCGTCAGAGGAATCAGTTTCAGTTTGCCGTTCCTTGACTTGCAGTAAGGAAATATCACTCTGGCATTTGGTTCAAAAGAACGATAAGTGCTTAGGTTGCCTGTCGTCTTTCCTGTCTTGAAGTAAGGCTTGGTTAAGCATTTCTCCACCTGATGCTCCTTTTTGTTGGAATCCACGAAGTAATAACATCTCTCGTCTTCTCTTATAGGAGTGAAGATATACACATTGTTGGCACTCGTCTGTATGCCATTGAAGATATAGTCATCACCTATCATCTCTGCAAGCGGAATGCTATGAGCCAATATTTTATCCTCCAACAACGGCTTCAGCTTATCGGTATACAGCACCCATGCATCGCCACCAAGGGCTGACTCATATCGCATGCAAGTATCAACAGCATCAGCATTGCGCACCAGCCATTGCTTGTAATTGTTTACTTCGGTATAGACAAAATACTCTTGCTTTTCTTTTCGCAAGACGAGCAAGCAGGTGTATGTCGATTTGTCAGCAAACACAAGGTTGGCACCAAACGACGTAATCGCCTTCAAATGTTTGCCTCCTGTTATCAGCCGACGTAGGTTCCTGCCAGCTCCCACCTTCATGAATTTGCTCGGGACAATATACCCCATGCTACCTCCCTCTTTGAGAAGTTGCATCGCTCTCTGTATGAAAAGAAAATACTTATCGTATTGCTTGTATGCACTTTCGTATTTTTTAGGATACAGTTTGTATTCTTTCGGAGTGATGTTCTTGATGTCCTCCGTCTTCATGTATGGCGGATTGCCCACGATAAAGTCAAATCGCAAACTTCCAAAATCAAAGGGATTTACAATTTCGCTTTCTTCCTCTGGTACATCGTTTGTTTCCAATAGGCTGTTGCCGAAGAATATGTTTTCATCCAGCACCGGAAGTATCGGATGAAAGGCAGACAGGGTGGTCTCGTCTTCATCTTCCAGTAATTTCAACAGCAATCCAAACTTGCAAGCTTCCACGGCGTTGAAGTCCTTATCCACGCCAAAGATGCAGTTTACCAACAGCTGCCGCTTGATTTCGAAAGGAAGCTTGTAAGTGTCGATGTTCGTATGACGCAGCTTGCTTCTGTCATGTTGCAGATAGTAATCCACCAATCTGTCGCAGAGCTGTTGGTATAGTTCCAACAGAAATGCCCCCGAACCACAAGCTATATCGGCACATTTAAGGCTCAAAATCTGCTCATTGTCCATATCCGAGATTTCACCATCCATGGTCTGTCGCAAAATCTCCCTCACGATGACAGGAGGCGTAGTAACGATGTCCTTGTCCACATTGTCAGGCTTGTCGATGATACGTAGCTCGCCATCCACCATCGCCAAACGCTTGGACAGAAATATCTCGTAGATTCTGCCCAAGATGTCGGAAGAGAGTACGTTGAACGAGTAAGGACTCTCAGGGTAATACAATTGGCGAATGATAGTCCAGAACGAGGAACTAATATTGCCTATGACCGTCTCGCTCAGTTGCTCCTTAAACAGACCAGAGTTATAGCGATGGTCAGCGTTTTTGAACAGGTCGACAAGTTCGGCATGGCTGTCATGATTGGCCACCTGGAGCAAATGCTGGTAGGTCTCGATGTTTCTGTCTTCGCATACTCGCAAGAAAAGTATCTTGTTAATGTAGCTTTGCACTATATCACCAAGTTCTGTTATTCCCAAAGAAGGCTCTGCTGAAAGAATTTCTTTTCCCAAGAGCAATCTCCAGTCATTGATTTGGACAAGGAAAGCACCGTCTATGCCAATTTTGTCCTTGCGTGCGTCATTCTGCCCGATGCTATCCCAAATGGCATCAAAACTTCCATCATACACCGATTCTCTACCCAAGAGCGAAAGTATTTCCGTGAGGTTCTCCTCATACTCGGTGTAATGATAGTGCTTGAGCACCGCTTTTGTCAGATGGTCGTCTGATGTTACCGGACAGGTCGTATCATAAATATACAAGTCTTCGAAATTCGAGAGTACGGATATGTGCAACCCTGCCGTATAGCCATATCGGCGAACTTGACGGGCAGGACTGTCCTCTTCTGTAATGTCGACACAAGGTTTCTTGGCTTCCACGAAAAACTTACGCTCGCCATAAAGCCTGAACGTATAGTCTGGCTTCTTGGTATGCGAAGCTGCATCGGCTTTCAGGGGCTCTTCGAGCAGCACCTCACGCTCTCCAGTGCGCTTGCCTGCCACATTTTTAATATCCCAGCCAAGAAGTTCAAAGAAAGGGTCGAGGAAATCGCTCCTGAGCAAAGTCTCGTTAAACTTTGCCGTGAGATAGAAAGCCCTGTCTTGCTCATACTTCCTTACAAGCGAGCTCAGTTTGCCATGGATGTTTTCCTTGATCTGTAAAAAAACTTCTTGTGTCATTTTTATTTTTATTTTTATTAAAATATTTGTTCACCATCGAACAATACAAAAGTACATATTATTTTTGAGAACAAGGCAAGAATGGGGAGGAAATTATAAGTTAGAGATTCCTGCCCCATTGCCTACTACGACGGAGCATCCCCTTCCTCCTCCCGCTCGGCCATGGCCTTGAAGGTCTGCTCCATCAAGTCTTGCAGCTCATAGATTAAACGGGCGGAAAGCCTGTGGCACTCGCCCACGCTTACTGCCTACAAAGTTACACAATTATTTTGGTTTTCGGAAAAGAAAAGGGAGAAAAAATACACGGCAATAAAAATATGCTCCACATGGTCTTTCTGTAATCGGCTCAAGACTCGGTGTAAGGTGTTGATTGTTCAGTTATGAAGATGTCACTACTCATTTAATAAACCATCTCTCACTCCATCCGACAAACATACTTTGGAGGAAATAAAAGACAAAAAGTTAAGATATAAGACCAATCATAAACCAAAAAAGGCACGATTGCTCGTGCCCAAATTACTTGATCTATCATTATATTGCGTTCGATAGCCGAAACTATTGAACAACAACTTTCTTCACACTTCCATCACTATACTTCACGATGTTCAAGCCCTTGGCTGGAGCAGATAATCGCTGGCCATTTGCTGAATAGCGAGAGACTTCCTTGACATCGGTAGAGGTTGCAACCTTATCAATGCCCGCTGCATCAAACTCTACTATCTTATCGAAATAGCTAAATTCTGACCAAAAATAAGCATCACCAGTTCCTTTTGGTACATAAACCGTACAATTCTTTTCGTCACATCCAAGAAATAGATTTGACCCCGTCTCTGGTAATTTTTCCATATATGCATAAATGGAGGTCAAGCCAATGCAATAATTAAAAGCTCTAGAACCTATCGCAGTAACACTGGAAGGGATGGTCAAGCTAATCAATCCATAGCAGCAGAAAAAAGCTCCAGAACCTATCGAAGTAACACCGGAAGGGATGGTAAAGTTAGTCAACCCTCTGCAATTCAAAAAAGCATGCTCGCCTATCTCAGTAATACTGGAAGGGAGGGTCAAGCTTGTCAATCCAATGCAATTAAACAAAGCATAACAGCCTATCTTAGTAACACTGGAAGGGAGGGTCAAGCTTGTCAAACCACTGCAACCATAAAAAGCATAATCGCCCAACTTATCATTAGAGGTATAAATGAAGCCATCATCGCGGTCCGAATAATAAGCAGATCCACCTTCTACAATTTTAGCATCAGACAAGTCTAATATAGATAGTTTTCCGTCGGTTTCTTTCCCATTAACATCACAACCAGCCATCTCACGGATAAATTTCAAATCCGTGCCATTAATTTTACCAACAATCTTCAGATTGGTAATCAGATACTTCTGGTTTTCACTAATCTTAGAAGGTAAAGTACCAGCCTCATCTACTTGTGTGGTAATCGAGCCATCATCTGCAGCCAGAATTGCCGTGCTCCCAAGCAACATAAATAACACTGTTAAAAACAGACCTTTGAAAGTAAATGTTCTCATATCCATTTTAGTTATTTAATTCCGCAACACTATGGTTTATTATACTTTTGATATCCTGAGCAACAAAAGCGGCCCAGGTCTTGCCATGTCGAAAAATTCAATGTATCTTCGTGTTGCAAAAAGAAACAAAAAATTCAACGATAGGGCAAAGTTACAAATAAAATCTGAGAAACCACTTCTTTTGGAGGATTTTTTCGGGGTCGTGGAGCAAATCCGCTGACACTGACACTGACAGTCCAAAATTCCGCAACTCCCCCTTGAGGGGAAAAAGGGTGAAAGAGAAAGTTTATATTTATATATATATAAATATAAAAATATATTATTAACATTTCTTTACTTTTCTACTCCTTCACAGGAGAAAAGAAGAGGGGTGCGGAAAATCGGACTGTCAGTGTCAGTGTCAGCGAAGCGTCACATAAAAGCGAGGTCGTGAGAAACTATGACTTCGGAAGAAGAAAACTAAATTTATGCGCGCCGAAAGCTATGGATTTCCGTAGGGTAAACTTACTGAACGCATTTTTGCTGAAAATCGCCAGTTTACGCACACCGAAATTTGGCGGCTTCAAAAAATAGTCGTAACTTTGCAAACAGAGATAGAAACATCGAAAAACATTAACCATTAAAACACATTACAACTATGGCAAACAACACAAAAGGAACATTGAAGTATCGTAAGGTAAAGCGCATTCCACCCCTGGGTGAAAACGCTGGTAAGGAAAAGTGGTACGCCACGGTGGTAACCGACCGAGAGTTGTCGTTCGAAGACTTCGTCAACCACATCTCCGACCACGGCTCACCCTACTCACGAGGCTGTATCAACGGTGTGCTCACCGATGCTCTCGACTGCCTGCAGGAGCTCATCCTCGACGGCAAGAGCGTACGGCTCGGCGACCTGGGACTCTTCTCCATCGGCATGGCTTCGAAGGCCGAAGAGACTGCCAAGGACGTGAGCGCCCAGAGCATCAAGAAGGTGCACCTCATCGTGCGCAACACCCGCACCTGGAGCAACTCGGAGCTCAGCAAGAAGTGCAAGCTCAAGGAGTATGACGCCTTCGGCACTGACGGCACTCAGACCGACTCGCCCGGCTCTGGCGACAACGGAGGCGCAGGCGGCTCCGGCACCACAGGCGGCACCACCCCCGGAGGCACAGGCAATCCAGGAGGCTCTGAAAGCACCGGAGGCGGCGACGGCGAATAGGCATCCTGACTGCTGAGCAACGCCAAGGGGAGTTGCCCGAAAACTCCCCTATCGAGAATCATTCACCGAAACACAGAACCCTTAAACATCTATCACTATGAAAAAGGACACTTGGAAAACCCTCATTCAGATTGCCATCAGCATCTTGACTGCTATTGCCACCACGCTCGGCATCACCAGCTGCACCCTGGCATAGGCCTTCCGCCACGCCTGGCTGGCATCTCTGAACGCCCCTCTCATCCTCTCTTCGCCCAAAGCCCGCGAGCCCCTCACAGCAGGGAGCCGCGGGCTTTTCGCTTTGGCATACTGAAAAAAAAGGGAAAACATTTGGCGGTTTGAGGGATTCCTTGTATTTTTGCAATGGTTTATCAAAAAGAAATAAGGCTTATGTGCAAATATGAAGAAATAGAAGGCTGGCGTCTGTCGAACGGAAAGACCATCAGGGAGATCAACAATGCCGTGCACGATGAGGTGGAACGCATCTACTTAGAGGCGTGGTCGAAAGGCATCTCCGTGCCATATTTCGAGGGCGGCAAGACCTTTCTTGCCAATCCCGACGGAAGCGACGATGAAGCTTCCTTAGATTTCAATACACGCCAATACACCATCATCCGACAAGTTGCTGCACCAGGTAAAGGAAAAATGTCCTACTTGCTGCAAGCTTAGTTCCGTTTGCATTTATACAGATAATAAATTCAAGTTTCGCAAGTAAGCCCCACACGCCCTGAACCAACGGTCACCGGCGCG
>ERZ859937.473-NODE-473-length-16910-cov-1.747137_pt1 | contig 16910 bp, 17 predicted proteins | sample MGYA00509985_ERZ859937 | MGnify/ENA primary metagenome ERZ859937 (study PRJEB30046, sample SAMN00715169) | human gut metagenome | study: EMG produced TPA metagenomics assembly of the A metagenome-wide association study of gut microbiota in type 2... | reverse complement strand
TTTTTCTTAGGATTGTATTATTCTCCCGGATGAATTGCTTCAGAAGGACAAACATCTGCACAAGTACCACACTCTGTGCAAGTCTCAGGGTCGATATGATAGATATCACCTTCAGAGATAGCGCCAACCGGACACTCGTCGATACAAGTTCCGCAAGCAATACAATCGTCACTAATTACGTAAGCCATTTTCTTTTAGATTTAAATTATTATTAGTACTAATTCGTTTGGCAAAAATAGTGGTTTTCTTTATTACTTGCTATCAATCTTGATTAAAAACGTATAATTTGTATGTCGTCTAAATAAGGAGTCGAGAAAGCGACACAGCATACCGCAGAGACTGAAAAATGTTCGTTTTTGAATTTCGTAAACGAATTGCTCTGATACTATTGGCTTTAGCTGGAGCTTAAGCCGATTTTCAACTTTTAAGAAAGAGTCGGATAGGTAAAAGTAATCACTGCGATTTCTCCTTCTTCGACATTCTCGGTTTGATAGGTACCTTTGAAATGTTCAAAGAACAACTGGTTGATTTTCTGTTGCACTGATACTTTTTGAGAGGCAAACCTGGAATCGGCTATAGGACTGTTCTCTATCCGGCATGCGATGATGTGTTTGTCCGGATGGTTGACCAAGAACATGCTGACTTTGCGCGTTTCTTTGCAGTCGTTCGGATAAAGCAGCATACTTGTCACTATTTGTGTAAGGCGGTTGACGTCGGTATGGATACGCACATCTCCCACCTCTACTTGTAGTTCCAGGAGGATACGGCCTTCACTACGCATTTGTATTAGACAACCTAGTTCGTTGCACCATTCTTTTACATTACAATCCTGCAATTGAAATTTCATCATATTCGCTTCCAGGCGTGAGAGGTCCAATACGTCGTTTACCAGTTGGATAAGCTCACCCGAATTGGTCTGGATAATACCGGAATACTCTTTTCGCTCTTCTTCATCCAGCTCGTTGTCGGTGGAAAGCAGTTGGGAGAAACCGACTACATTGTTCAGTGGAATACGGATATTATAACTCATATTGGCAAGGAAACGGCTTTTTACTTCGTTGGCTTCTTCGGCAATAATTGCCAATTTACGCATTTCCTTCTCATCTTGTTGCAGCCGCTTCCTGCTTCTATACATATGTAGGTTGAAAAGTAACAAGGCTATAATGATGATAATGGAAGTGACCAGACAGATACGGTGAAAAGTGGCTTGCCGCTGTTCTTTCTGGAAAAGCAGTTGGTCCATATTATATAGGCTTTGTATCTGTTCTATCTGTGAGGTGGAGAATACTGTATATAACGAATCTCTTGCCTTGGTTATTTGTTTATAGATAGGAAGTGCGTCGTCCGGAAACCCCATCTTTACTAGTATATCCGCTTTCTGAAGTCCATAAATCATGGCATTATCCAGTGAAATAGGGGTTACAAGTTCAATGGCGTCTTCTAAATAAACCAAAGCTTTGTCGTATTCTTTTGTCAGTTGGTAATATTCGGCATATGCTGCCAAACGTATCAACCGATAAGGAAGAAATGAAGATGTACTGAGATGCCGCTCTGCTTTCTGCAAATATTCCCATGCTTCCGCAGGACGTTGAAGGCGGGTATAGTAAAGGGCGTATTGTAAATCTATGAGCAGATACAAATTGGTATAGCCGTTTGTCAGTACGGTGGTGCCTTCTTCCTGCAATCTGTTTTTTGCATTGTTGAGTTCCTCCAGATACCGGAACATGTTGTCATTGTCATGCAGATATGAGTAAGCCAGTACCGCTTTTGTCAATAAATCAATCTGAGTGGCAAGGGAGGAATCCGGACTTGTCAGTTCAAAAGCCTTGTTTAGGTAGGTGATTCCTTCTTTGTAACGTAAGGTATTGAAATATCCAGTCATCAGGCATAGGCATGCTTCGCGCATACCGTCATGGTTGCCAAGACTTTGAGCCTTGTCGTACATGTCTTGTGCTTGTTTGAGGGCTAATTCAATCTTCTGGCTGATGACATAGAATTCTATCATCATCTTTTTGCCTCTGAAGTAATGACGGTAGTAGTTGTGCCTTCAGACAACTGTTCGAGCCTCTTCAGCCATTGTTCTGCATGTTTTTGGTCCAGTAGGTTGTAGTAATAAATAATGTGCGCATATATGGCCGCACTCTGGTAAGGTATATTTTTCTGGGCGATGGCCTCTTCCAGTAATTTGTTCTCGTAATAGATGAATGTCGGTGACAGTTGGTCAAGCAGTGCTATCTGATATAGGGTTTCCAATCTGGTGGTATCGGCTGGGGAGGCAAGATATATACGTAGCAGGCTATCCTTGGCTTCTGTCCGTCGCACATCTGCGTGTGCGGACGGTAACAGCCAGCATAAGGCAATGAGCAATGTAAATATCTGTTTCATTTCTTATTCTCCTTTCTGCCTGTCTGGCTTATGGGATGGGTGAAACAGAAGCGTGAGCCTTCGGTATACTCTGAATCAATCCATATTTGTCCGCCGATATGCTCTATGATAAGTTGGCATATGGAGAGCCCCAACCCACTGCCTTGAGCATTCTCATTCAGCTTTTCAAAACGTTGGAAAATGTTGGCTTGCTTGTCTTTGGGAATGCCGCAACCGGTATCTGTTACGGTGAATAGTACGGTGTCGTCCGTTTCTTTTTCCAGCTTTAGGACAATGCTGCCTTGTGGGGTAAATTTGGTAGCATTTATCAGTAGGTTAATCAGGACTTGCTGCAGGCGTGAGTCGTCAGTCTCGATGGGCATTTCTTCCAGCTCGGTGGTGAATGTAAGTTCAGCTTGTGTCTGTTTCACTTTGTTCACGGTATCTATCACGTTTTTGCAAATGCTTACGGCATCATGTTGTGCAATACAGAATTGCAGTTTGCCGAATTCAAGACTCGATAGATCTATCACGTCGTTAATAAGCTTCAGCAATAGTTCTGAGTTCTGTTGGATAACTTCATTGCACTGACGGCGTGTCTCATCGTCCAGTCCCTCTTCCGTCAATAGGGATGAAAAGCCCGATAATGCATTGAGTGGGGTACGGATTTCATGGCTCATGTTCGAGAGGAACACGCTTTTTGCACGCATGGCATTTTCGGCATTTATCCGTGATGTTGCCAGTTTTTGGGTGGAGAGTTTCACCTTTTCCCGTTGCCTTTTGAGTAGGATGGCAAGTAGAACAAATAACGTTACTAATGCCATCGTTCCTACCAATATGCTGGTTATGATTTTATTGTATTCGTTATTGCTGGCCGTCTCTGCCTTATCTACCTGGTATTTTGCCTTTATCGTATTGATTTGCCGGATATAGCTTTGTGAAGCGAGTGTATCTATAGGAGGATACAATTCCTGGTAGATTCGGCAGGCTTCCATGGCCATGCCTTGTATTTTACAGAGATAGATTTTTTCCAGGAAGTCCAGCGGTAATACGTGGAGCGCTTATTACCGGAGTATTCTGCTTGCAATTTGGAGTAGATGTCCAGAGCTTGTTTCCAGTATTGTTTGTCCCAATTTCCCATGGCTCTATAGTAGGCGGCAGTGGTATAATCCAAGTGAAACCGATAGAACTTCTCTGGGTGCAGTTGGTAAATGGAGTCCATTTTGTGGAGCCAGATGTTTGCTTCATCAAGATAGTCTTGTGAGAGGTGTCCATGGGAAATGGCAAAATTCGTCTTTTCGATGCAGAAAAAGAAGTCTGTCGGGTAGTCAGGCTCCTGATATAATATTTTCTCCAGCTCTTCCAGGATTTTTTCCGCTTCTTCCAGACGTCCTTTCCGTTGCAGAACGTTGGACATTTTTAAAAGAAGCTGTGCCCTATATGGATGCTGGTCTGAAATGTTGGATAGTTCAGTCAAAGCATCCTGGTATGATTCCAGGGCTTTATCCCCCATGTTGGCTATTGTATTATAGGCGTCTCCGATGGCTTGGTTGGCCACTACCATACCAAATTGGTAGTCTGTTGCTTTAGCTTCTTCGTACATAAGTTGTGCCCGGTTCGTCGCTAAGCTGATATCGCCGCGCAATGTATAGGCATTGGCCAATTGAAGTTGTAATAGAAAATACGTTGTTCTATCTTCATTTGATTGTTGGGTGGGAAGAAGTTGCTCGCTCCACGCAATGACACTGTCTATGGATATGGAGTCATCATAGAGAACTTGTCTTTTGACCAATGATTGCAGAATACTCTGCTTTTCTTGATTGGCTATTGTATGTGCTGATAAGACAGAAGTATACAGTATCTGCCCCAATAGCATCCATATAATCATTTTTGTTCTCAAATGTTTGTTTGCCTCTTTTGTTTATTATTGGCAAAAATAAATTAAACGAGTAAATAAAAAATTAAATAGATGCTTTTTTTATCCTTTATACTCAATTTGTTAGCAACTTTATGCAGGCGATTGGAAGGGATTAATACAGTTCCAAACCAAACTCTTCTTTTAGTTGTAATAGGGCACTGTTCTTTTGTGCCATCATCTGGAATTTTTCAACGCGTCCGTAGGCACGTACCTTTTCAGTAGGAGCACTAATCCGGACAGTCATGGTGACTTTGCGGTTCTTTAGCCGGGTACGTAGGTAATTTTGCAGAGTGGGTATCATGCCGGTAAATTCCTTGGCAACGATTTCATTGTCTACCACAGCCTCAAAAGTTGTGTCATTTATTAAAGTGATGCGCATGTTCTGATGCGCTTGGCTATGGCTACTTGCTCCTTGGGCATACGTCCGGCATACTCCTGCCAGTAATAGTTCAAATCCCTTTCATTGAAGATGTAGTCTTCTTCCGGTTGTGCTGCTTGGTGGGCGGCAGTAGGGTTAGATGAAGGGTTTCTTTGTTCCTCTTCTATATGGGGGCGTTTGATGGAGACCCCTAATCCGGACATTTTCATGACCGGAATTTTTTTCTCTTCTCTCCCTTGCGCCATTAATACGGCAGCAGGTGTGGCATGTGGAGTTGTTGCATTACTATGCTGCGTGGCAGCAGGTTGGGGAGTGCTGTTTGTCTGTACTGCCGGCTGTCCGGTCTGCTGGGGCATGGCAGCAGTGGCCTGTGGCTGCTGAGCGGCGGCAGGCTGCGTGAATATGGGTTTTATAGCTTGTTTAGGGCTGCGCCCATTGGCACCGTCGTCCTCCTCGGCGGTCAGTTGTGCCACTTGTATCAGAGTGAGCTCTACCAGTAGCCGTTTGTTTTTACTGGCACGGTAGTTCAGGTCACAATCGTTGCAGAGCTTCATGGCACGGTAAAGAAAAGGGAGGGGGCATTGCTGTGCTTGTGCTTGGTAACGTTCGCGGATGCTTGCGCCCACTTCAAGCAACGGCAGTGTCGCCGGGTCTTTGCTGACAAGCAAGTCGCGCAGGTGGGATGAAAGTCCGGTGATGAAGTGGCTGCCGTCGAAGCCTTTGTTGAGCACATCATTCAGTAATAGCAACGCGTCACTGATTTTGTTCTCAAGAAAGAATCCGGTTAGTTTGAAGTAGTATTCATAGTCCAGCACATTGAGGTTTTCAATCACGCTCTTATAGGTGATGTGTCCTCCGGTGAAGCTTACCACCTGGTCGAAGATGGATAGTGCGTCGCGCATACCGCCGTCTGCTTTGAGGGCAATGACATTCAACGCTTCCGGTTCAGCAGTGATACCTTCTTTGGAGGCGACATATGCGAGGTGTGCTACGGTATCTTCCACACCAATCCGGCTGAAATCATATATTTGGCAGCGTGAAAGGATGGTGGGCAATATCTTGTGCTTCTCGGTAGTGGCAAGGATGAATATGGCATGGCGTGGAGGCTCTTCCAGTGTTTTCAGGAAAGCATTGAAAGCCGAGGCGGACAGCATATGTACCTCATCAATGATATATACTTTGTATTTGCCTATCTGAGGTGGAATGCGTACCTGCTCCACCAATTGGCGGATGTCATCCACAGAGTTGTTTGAGGCGGCATCCAGCTCATGGATATTGTAGGAGCGCTGCTCATTGAAGGCAGTACAGGATTCACATTGGTTGCATGCCTCGCCGTCTGCTGTGGGGCTCATGCAGTTGATTGTTTTAGCAAAGATACGGGCACAAGTTGTTTTTCCCACGCCTCTTGGACCGCAAAAAAGATAGGCATGCGCCAGTTTTCCGGTGGCAATGGCATTCTTCAAGGTAGTGGTCAGTGCACGTTGGCCTACTACGGACTCAAAGGTCGAGGGACGATATTTCCGTGCAGATACGATATAGTTTTCCATATTTGGGATATTCTTTGCTTTTTGTGCAAATGTACACAAAAAAAAGAAATCTTTCGGTTATTCCTCTTATCTTTGTGACGTGAAGTTATATGATGGACAAGCTCCATCATGAATGATAAATTGCTAAATAGTAGATAACGAGATGGATAAACTTGCTTCTCTTTGGTCTTTTGTCCGCAAGCATAAATATCTGATTACGCTTGCGTTGTTTGCTGTAATTATCGGGTTCCTGGATGAGAACAGTGTTGTACGCCGTTTGGGTTACGCCCGGGAAGAAAGCCGTCTGCGCGATGAAATAGAAAAGTACCGCAAGGAATACGAGGAGAATACCGAACGGCTCAATGAGCTTGCCGTCGACTCCGGTGCCATCGAACGGATTGCCCGTGAGAAGTATCTGATGAAAAAGCCCAATGAGGATATTTATGTATTTGAAGAAGATATAGAAGAATGAAACAACTGATACCCGCCCTTTTCGCAGTAGGGGCCGTGATGCTCTTGGCAGGAGCTGCCGTTTATATCACGGGCTGGCCTCTTTCACCTTATATATATACTATCGGCGCTACGATGGTTGCTTTGGCCCAAATTAATTCTCCGTCCAAATGTAAAAGTCCCACTGTCAAACGCCTGCGCCGACAGCAAATATTCGGTGCGCTTTTGCTGGTGCTTACGGGGGCATTCATGCTCTTTACAAGGGGCAATGAATGGATTGTGTCTCTGACGATAGCCGCCATTCTTGAGCTTTACACTTCGGTACGTATTCCACAAGAAGAGGCGAAAGAAGGTTTAAGCTAAATCCGGAACATATATTCTGCATAAACAAGAGGGGCTGAACTCTTTTATAGAGCCAGCCCCTTTCTCATTTAGTTAATCTTCTGCGTTATCCGTCTATCTTTCTACCTTTTCTACTGTCAGAACTGCCGAAGAGACACCTGCCGTTACGTCAACTGTGAACCGGTAAGCGACACCGTTTTCCAGGCTTTTGCCTTCTACGAGGCCCAAGTTGCCGGCATCACGTCCGTTGGTACTGTCACCTATAAATACTAAGTCACTGGTGGTAGACAAGGCATCGTTTTTATATTCACCTCCCCAACCTTGCTGGTGGAAGAACTTGAAGTTGATGTCATCAGATTTGATTTGCTCTCCCGCTACTACTGTTACCTGATACTTCTTCGCTTCAATCTGTGACATGCAGAGACCTTTTTCTGTAGTCCAACCTACGGCATTGGTCGCTACGGAAGGTTTACCGATACCGTCACCGATAATCCAAAGGGCGCCGGTTCCGTCATCGTTCAGAGTGGCGGTGCTTGTTCCGTTCATTTTCAATACTTCCAGATAATTCAGGGCCAGGTTGGCAATGACGCGATAAGTTCCATCGATGGGCAGGAACTTCAGCGAACCGTCTTCATTCTTTTCGAAGAAGTCGGGGTCTATCCAATATTGGTCGAAGTTGGGAATGTCTGCAGTGATGTTGTCCCCTTGCTTCAGATTGAGGTCGATGCTGTAATGGTCATCATCCACCATCTCCATTTCAGAACCGTTCAGCAGTAGTTTCACGAAAGGAGCGGCTGCATAAGTCAACGTATTGAAGGAGATGGAATATTCTCCAGCTGACAGATTGGAGAAGGTAATTTCACTGGAGGTACCTTGTGTAATGGCACCGTTGCTCCATCCGAAGTTGATTTCATTCCCGTTGGCGCCTACTTTAGGAGCTTTGATGTAACCTTTCACTTTTTGTGCAAATTCACCGGTCACGCTATACTGATTGGCTGCGACTTTTTCCATGCGGTATTCTTGGTCTCCGGAAATCAGAGTTAGGTAGGGGAAGTCCGGACGACTCAGCGCCACGTCATAGCTTTTTTCTGTAATTGTGAAATTGATGTTCTGCAGAATGAACTTCAATGTAGCTGTTCCGTTGGGAATATTTGCCAGATAGGGAACATATATTTTCCCGGTATAGTCTTGACCGTTTACTTTTGTACGGATTATAGTCTCTGACACCATTTCGTCGCTGAAGTATAACCGCGCTTTTAACGTGGAAAGGGGTACATCTGCGTCCGATGCCTTGATTGTAAAAGGCAGACTGTCTCCGAACAAGGCTGAAGAAGGTTCTGCCTGAAAGTCCATTGTCGGGTTGCCGGGAACCGGATCGTCATCGCTGCAAGCATTCAGCATGGCTATGCCTGCCAATGCCATTAGATAGTATTTTAAGCTTTTCATTATAATCTTCTGTTTAAATTATTAGTTTTATTTTTTCCAACGGTAAGAAACGACTGCTTTGGCCGGAACTTCGTAGGAAAAGTAGTGTGTGCCGTCGCTTACGGTGATTCGCTTGGCATCTGCATGTTGTTTGCCAATACGAATGCATAGGTACCGTCCGTATTCTCGAAGGCGGAGTAGGTGATTCCGTTGGCTGTGTAACCGGTCGTTCCGATACGTACAGCTCCCGGTTTCACGACTGAAGACATGGCCCGATAAGGTAATAATGGGAATTACGGACAATTTTAGAATAGTTTGTATTGTCAATATCCACTGCACCGTAGCAGGTCTTGCAAGAACCATCTGAGGGGCTTACCGGTCCCAGGTCACTGTCTAACATCAGATTCCACACAATGGTGCCGCGGCACCAGTTGTTGGCTGTTCCCAATGCTATTTCTTCCATATCGTTAAGCAGGCGTGCTTCCAAATCGCGACCGGAGTTCCAAGTACCGATGGAGGTTTCCGTAAAAAGCAGTTCCTTGTTGGGATAGAGTTTGTGGATATTCAGCAACTCAGAACGGTTACCGCCATAATTATGGTAGGCAGCGCCCGCAATGTATTGTGAGGCTTCCGCATCATCATAAATCTTGGTAGGGTAACTTTTTTGGTCGGCCAGATTGTCGTAGTTGTAGTTATGGTCGAAAACATAAATCTTTGTAGTAACTCCGGCTTCTTTGAAGGCAGGGCCCAGGCCGGTCTTGATGAAGTCACGGGCTTCTTCCCATCCCATGAACAAGGATGCTGAGTTACCGTGGTTCAGCGGTTCGTTCTGCGGAGTCACAGCGTGGATTTTGATGCCTTCCTTTTCGAAAGCTTGTATCCATTTTACGAAATAGTCGCCATACGTTCTGTAATATTCGGAGTTCAAGTGTCCGCTGGTCCATGAGTCAAAGGGTACACGTTCCTCCAGGCTTTTCACTTTCATCCACTTCGGACATGTCCAGGGAGCGGCAATTATTTTGACGGCAGGATTGATTGCCAGAATTTCCTTCAATATAGGAATCACATATTTGGTGTCTTCCATCGGAAGGGCAAAGTGCTCAAGCCCCTTTTCGTCACAGCAAGTGAATTCACTGAATGAGAAGTCGGAACAACCGATGGCAATACGTACATAGCTGAAGCCATAGCCTTCTTTGTCCGAGAATGTTTCAGTCAGAAACTTCGTGCGGTTCTCTTGTGTCATCTGCATCAGGTTGTAACCGGTAGAGCCGGTGATGGCTGCACCGAAACCGTCCATTTCCTGATAGCGGGTGGCAGGGTCAAGTGTCACGGTAGAAGGTGACATGTTGCTTCCGGTGCCGAAGGCCAGCCCGGACTTTGTCAAATCATAAGTACGACTGGTGTTCGTTACATAGAGGGTAACATCCTTTGCCTCTTCCGTGGGTTGGTCTGGCTTGGGTTCCGGTGTAGGGGTGATGTTACTGTCATTGTCATTGCCGCAGGCTGCCAGTATGGTGAAGCAGCCTAATGCGGTAGTGAATATATTTCTTAAATTCATATTCAATTGATTTTTATATTACTCATTAGTATTAATAGCCCGGGTTCTGTATCAGATTTTCGTTCTGGTCGATGGCTCCTTGGGGAATAGCCAGCAGATAGGAGTTCTCATTGAACAGATTTTCTTGTGCATGGCGGCCGCTGTCTTTGGCGTAAACGGCGTTCATCACTTCTTCTACCTTATTGAGGCGGCAAAGGTCGTACCAGCGCTGTCCTTCAAAGGCAAGCTCCATGCGGCGTTCGTCCATATAAGCTTGGAGCAATGCTTCTTTACTGCTGCGGGTGCTTTGTGGAAGTTTGCCCAGTCCGGCGCGGTTGCGGATGCGGTCGATGATGTCGGCTGCACCGTTCAGGTCGGGAGCCTCTCCCATAATTTTTGCTTCGGCTTTGAGGAGCAGGATATCGGCATATCGCAGATAGATAATGCTGTTGAACGCAGAGCGGCATTTGTACATGAAGGCATAATGGTCTGCCGGATAATAGTTGCTCCATCCGCAGTCATACCATACAACAGATTCATTGTAACGTTTCGTGTCTCCTTGCTCTTCATAGAGGCGGATAAGGTCACGGGAAGGGGTAATCCATTTGGCCCAGGTGAAACTTTCATCCCAGTTGCTCAAGTTGCGGCCGAACATCCAAGTACACCAGTTGCCGAGCCGGGAGGAAAGTGGGCTTCGAGAATTGCCTCCTTGGTATTGCGTACCCGGCAGTCTTTTTTTTCCGTATCATACGCCCAAAGGTCGCTGAAGTCTTCCACGAGGTCGAAGCCGTCGGCAGCAAGTTCATCGGCATATTTGATAACCTTTGCATAATCGCGCAGAGGTTTTTCTGCATAGACCTTGGCAAGCATGGCACGTGCCACCGATTTGGTAAGTATGCTCTTGTCTGATGTGTCGTTTGTCGGTGTGTTGGGGTTTTCCACTGCTTCAGTCAGGTCTTTCTCTATTTGGGCGTAAGCCTCTTCAGCCGTATTCTGTGGAGGAAAATAGGTCGGGTACATTTCTTCTACGTTGTCTTCGGTAATGTCACCGCCCACGGTAGTGATGACGGGAAGTTACCCCATAAGCGTACCATATCGAACATGACCATGGCACGGAATATCTTGGCTTGTGACTGATACTTGCCGCGTTCACTTTCACTGAGTGCCTTGAGCTGGTCACAGCCCACGATGATGCGGTTGGCAACGGCAATGTCGCCTAAGAAACGGTCCCAGTCACGTTTTAGTACAGAATTAGAGCCTTCAATGGAGTTGGTTTCGTAAGGCACCACTTCGGCCCCCGTTGTTCCGGCGTAGGCATTATCGGAATGAGCGTCACCGATAAGCAGTTTGTCGACATACCAGTGCTCCTGCTGGTCACGAAATTTTTTGTGAAGGGTTACCATTGAAGTTTCCACGTCTTGCACACTGTTGAAAATAGGCTTTTCATCAGTTTTGTTCACTCCTTCCGTTACATCCGAGTAGGTGTCTACCGGATTATAGTCCAAGTCACATGAGGTTGCGGTCATTGCCAACAATACACCGCAAGCTATACTTTTATATATATGGTTTAGTTTCATAAGTTATTTCTTCCTTTTTTAGAATTCAACATTGATACCGAAAACGAATGATTTGCTCTGCGGGTAAGTTCCATAGTCGATGCCCTGTACAGAACCGCTGTTGCCATATTGGTTCACTTCGGGGTCCATACCTGAATAGCTGGTCCAGGTCAGCAAGTTGCTGGCGGTAAAGTAAGGCTGTACGCGGCTGATACCCCATTTCTTGAACTGGCGGCAACGGATGTTGTAAGAGAGTGAAATGTCTTTGACACGCAGGTAGCTGCCGTCTTCTACAAAATAAGTGGAGTTCTTGATGTTGAAGTTGGCTTTCGGGACATTCGTAATCTGTCCGGGAATTCTCCAGCGTTTCAATACTTCCGTTGACTGGTTTTTGCCGTCGTACATGCCTTCGGTTTCCATACGGGACACATTGAAGATGTCGTTTCCGTAGCTTCCCTGGATGAAGATGCTCAGGCTGAGGTCTTTCCATGTAAAGGTGTTTGTCAATCCGTAGATGAAGTCGGGGTTCGGGTCGCCGATATAGGTACGGTCGGAAGTGGAAATCTTGCCGTCTTCGTTAAGGTCGCGATAGATCAGGTTACCGGTTTCAGGGTCTACGCCGTCGCTGATGTAACCGTAGAAACCACCCAAAGGACGTCCGGGCTCATTGCGTACGATATTCTCTTTCACCACCTCGGCACTGCTTGCTGCGGTATAGATTTTCTGCAATGACAGCTTGGTCAGCTTGTTCTTATTGAAAGAAATGTTGAAGTCTGTATCCCAGGAAAACTCGCCGGTCAGGTTGTGGGAGTTGATGGCGAACTCGAATCCCTTGTTGGTCATCTCGCCTTCGTTACGGGTGATGCTGGTGGTTGCTGCCGCACCAGCAGGCAGACTTACATTCATCAACATGTCTGTAGTTTTCTTGTAATAGTAGTCCATGCTGAAGGTCAGTCTGTTGTTCAGTACAGTCAGGTCAAGACCGATGTTCGTCTGGTTGGTAGTTTCCCATTTCAGGTCACTTGTTCTCAGGTTGGCCTGGCTGATACCGGGAACTGCATGGTCGTTACCTTCTTCAAACCAGGGTATGCGGTTGATGTTGTAACGTTGCAGATACGAGTAATCGCCTATACCGCTTTGGTTACCGGTCTGTCCCCAGCCACCGCGGAGCTTCAAGTCATCAATCCAAGCGATGTCTTTCATGAACTTTTCCGACGAAATGCGCCATGCAGCCGAGAAGGAGGGGAAAATACCCCAGCGATGGTCGGGATGCAGCTTGGATGAACCGTCGGCACGCATGTTCATGGTAAGCATGTACTTGCTGTCATAGTTGTAGGACACACGGGCGAAATAGGAAGAGATGGCCCACTGTGAAGCTCCTGTTCCGGTACCGTCCCATGAAATTTTATTGGCAGCGTTCAGGGTCTGTATTTTATCGTCCCGGAAATGTGAGCCGTTTATCCAGCTGTTGGTATAGTCCGATTTGGTATAGGAAGAACCTGCCATTACGTCGATGCCGTGCTTCTTGATATTGGTATTGTAAGTCAATATATTATCGAAAACCAACACGGTATTCATATTCCGGTTGTCAGAGGCTGTACCGAAGCTGTTGCGTCCGTCGGTGGTCGATATTGGATCGAGGAATGTGGTGCTTACACCGTTACGGCGGTCCAGGGCTACGGATGATTTCAACTTCAGGTTGGGCAGAATGCTGATGGAGCGGCTCCGGATGCGATGAGGCGGTTCTCCTTGTTCTTGTTGTTTTTCTGGCGGGCCAGGTTTTCCATCGGGTTCATGATATTTACCCCGTAGAAGTTCTTATTGTATTGATTCGGCTTTTCAGGGTCCCAAATAGGAGCATAGGTCGGTGTGTTGATAACCGAGAGGACTACACCGCCACGGTTGGCACCCGTACCGGAAATGATGCCGGTGTTTCCGATATTGTCGGAGTAGGAGATATTGGCACTTACGTTCAGCCAACTGCGTATCTGGTTGTCAATGTTGGCACGGAAGCTATATCGTTTGAAGTACGTGCCTTCCAAAATGCCTTTTTCATTCAGATAACCGGCAGAGAGGAAGTATTTCATCTTTTCGTTTCCGTTAGATACGGACACCTGGTAGTTTTGGGTCTGTCCGGTTTTGTAAACTTCATCAAACCAGTCTGTCTGGTCTGTTAGACCTTCAAGGGCAGCGGGGTTGACAGCCCCGATTTCTTCCTGTAACTCACGGTATTGTTCTGTATTCAGGGCATCCATGCTCTTGGCTACTTTCGTCATACCATATTGTACTTCAGTGCCACTTTGGCATTGCCTTCTGCTCCGGCTTTGGTCGTAATCAGTACCACACCGTTGGCTGCACGCGAACCATAGATGGCTGCCGATGAGGCATCCTTTAGGATAGAGAGACTTTCAATGTCGTTGGGAGAGAGAAAGTTGATGTTGTCCACGGGCACACCGTCCACTACGTAGAGCGGGTCGTTGCTGCCGTTGAATGAGGTGGTACCACGTACGCGGATGCTCATGCCTCCGCCCGGTTCACCGCTGGGTTGCATAACCGACACGCCGGCTGCTTTGCCTTGCAGGGCTTGGGCTGCCGATACAATGGGGCGTTGGTCCAAATCCTTTGTAGAAACCGTAGATACGGCAGTGGTTACGTCTTTACGCTTCACACTTCCATAACCGATAACTACCACTTCGTCCAGCAGTTCGTTATTTCCTGCAATGTGATATTCATGTTGGTGGTTGCTTTTACCTCTATCGTTTTGTAGCCGATGAAGGATATTACCAGTGTGGCATTCTGTCCTACACTCAGGGAAAACTCCCCGTCCAGATTGGTAACAACACCGTTGGTTGTTCCCTTTTCCAATACAGATGCACCAATGACCTCCAGGCCTGCGGCATCTACTACTTTACCCGTAGCTGTCAATCGTTGGGCAAATGCATTTGTTGACATTAGCAGTACGAGTAATGTCAGAAGGAGCTTGTAACTCCGCGTAAGAAGATTTCTTGTAATCATTCTCATAGTACTTTAATTGAAAGATTTAATTTATTATTAGAAAAGTATGTCCTAATAGAGATTGGTGGTTTTCCATAGTACACTTTTCTTTCTGTGCTGCAAAGATAGCGGACAACCCTATTCGTCCGATAGGCAGGTAATATGGAGAAGTAAGTCTGTGTGAAATGTAAATATCAGATATATAATAAGTTGTATTCTTGCTGATTACTGTGTAAAGTAAAGGTCGGCCACTATGGAAGGAGGTCTGTATATACTGTTTTGTCGCTTTGAGCGGTCGAAATATCTCTTAAATTTCATGTACTTTTTAGGGTGGAGGTAGTTTATGTTTAGATAGATTAATTTATCTTTGTGCTCTCAGCCTTATATAGATAATAGAAATGAAAAGAAAAATCATAGCTTTACTATTTTTGCTGATGGGGTGTACCTTTCTGAATGCGGCACCTTACAGTGAAAAGATAAAAGAACTGCTGGTGCGTCTTGATTCTCTGATTGCGCAAAAAAACACGTTTGCTATGCTTAAAGAGGCGAAGATTGCCCAGTTGCACAAGTTGCGAAAGGATGTGCGTACTTTGGAGGAGAGATATTGGCTGAATAAAAATCTTTATGATGAGTATTGTGTCTATAATGCCGATTCTGCAATGAATTATGTGGCAGGCAATTTGGACATAGTTTATAAGCAGAATGATAAATACCGGCAGATGGAGTGGAAGATAAAAAAGTCTTTTCTGTTGGCTGCCACCGGTCTGTTGAAAGAAGCCCAGGATGAGTTGGACGGAGTCTCGGGCGGTTCGCTCCCCAAAGAATTGTTAGTGGACTATTACGGACAAATGTTGTATCTGTATTCGCATTTCAATCAGTATACCGGTAGTGAAATGGGTACTTTGCATGAACATTATGCACAGTTGGAGCGTGTTTACAAGGACTCTTTGAATATGGTTCTTACCCCTGAAGACCCCTTGTTCTTGTGGTATAAAGGGCAGGTAGTACAAGGTACGGACAGTATGTATGTTTTTAAAGAACGTTTGCAGAAGGGAATTCTTAATTCTGCATTCGACACTCGGCGCGATGCCATGAATGCTTACGTGCTGGCCTGCTTTTATCGCGAGTCCGATGAGCAGGAAAATTATCTGACTTACCTGATATATTCTGCTATGGCCGATGTACGTATCTCCAATAAAGATATTGCTTCGTTGGAAGAGCTGGCGGGGGTACTTTTTAGTTTGGGTGATATTGACCATGCCTATGTCTACATGAGTACTGCTTGCAGAATGCCTTGGCATATCGGAACCGGGTGAGGGTAGTGGGCATCTCTGCGGTGCAGGACACCATTCATCAGATCTATCAGGAACGTAATCAGAGGCAAGAAGCGCGGTTACGTATGTATTTGGTACTGGTCAGTGTCTTGTCTTTGATATCCTTGTTTGCCTTCCTATATATATACAAGCAGATGAAGCGGTTGAAGCAGTCGCGCCAACAGCTGAATGAGGCAAACAACCGCTTGAATAAGCATGTGGAAGAGCTTTCGAAAATGCACGGACAAGTGGCAGAAACGAATGTACAGCTTACTTCTTTGAATGAACAGTTGAGGGATACCAATAATCAGCTTCGTGAATCCAACTATGTGAAGGAGGAATACATAGGTTATGTCTTTTCCATTTGTTCCAATTATATCAGCAAGCTGGATGAGTATCGGAAAAATATCAATCGTAAGCTTAAGGCAAACCAGTTGGAGGATGTGAAAGCATTAACCGATACTCATTCTATGGCACAGAATGAGTTGAAAGAGTTCTATCATAACTTTGATGCTATCTTCTTGCACATTTATCCGGATTTTGTAAGTGACTTCAATGCCTTGCTCCATCCTGACGAGCAGATTGTGCTAAAAGATGGTGAGTTACTGAATACGGAATTGCGCATTTATGCTTTGGTGCGTTTAGGTATCACTGATAGTGTGAAGATTGCCGAATTCTTGCATTATTCACCTCAGACCGTTTATAATAATCGTTTGAAAACACGTAATAAGGCTATCATTCCTCGGGAAGAGTTTGCTGCCGTTGTGCGTTCTTTGGGTAGGGCACAGAAGTGGATTTGATAAAGGCTTCTACTGATTGTCGCAGTATGGTGCGTAGATGACACCTAAGAGTTAGGAAAAAAACTGCGATGTACTACCTTGTTTTTCTCTAAAAACTAATCTTTCCACAGCAATGTTCTTTTCTTACCACAGCTGTGGAAAGAAAGAAACGCGGGTGTGGTAAGAAAGAAACATATCTGTGGTGAGAAAAGTTGTTCAGTAGTTCTCGTTTAGTATCCGGGCTTTCCGGATGTAGCCTTTCGCAGGTTTATTGTCAGTTCTCTTTGGGCTCCTCAAGCGTGGTGCCGGCCGTTCAGTGGTCTATGT
>ERZ859937.468-NODE-468-length-17057-cov-19.783437_pt1 | contig 17057 bp, 19 predicted proteins | sample MGYA00509985_ERZ859937 | MGnify/ENA primary metagenome ERZ859937 (study PRJEB30046, sample SAMN00715169) | human gut metagenome | study: EMG produced TPA metagenomics assembly of the A metagenome-wide association study of gut microbiota in type 2... | reverse complement strand
GGCTGCACTTAGAGAGTATGCTCAAACGGCTTGAATTCTAAATCCGAAACTTGAGATATTTACTATTGTATAACCTTCCGTTTTGTACCTTTCTATGGCTGAAGCAATAAGATTCTTATCCCCAAGCCAATAAACAAAAACATATTTTTCCTTCACCAAACGGTGATTTGTAATATTGTCATAGTCTTCTTGTTTCAACAGCATTGTTGGGTCTATTAATTGAAGTGCATTTTTACCCGTATTGTCTTTTATCAATGAGACAGCATCTTCTTCTCGAACAGAGATACCTTTAAAACGCTCAAGAAGTTGCTTGATTATTTCAGTTTCCCTATGCGTATACTGCCAATCGCTTAATCCAAATGATGCTGCATAAGAGGCTTTAACAACATCGTCAGGTACAAAATCAAGAAAATAGTTAAAACCATATTTCATTGCATAGTCGTGTCGCCATACTTGGTCACTACCAACAATAACTGCATCAAGTCCATACTTTTTGCAGACCTTTTTCATCTTGTTTTGAGAATTTACAGGTTCTGTACGTGCAAGATGTTTTTGGATAAAAGGACGTATATTTGCCATACGGTCTATCTCATCTGGATGATAGTATCGAGGGAAATGTAAAGTTTTAAGAATATTTCGTACAATACTCCATAAAAAGAAAGATTTATCAGCCACTCGCTGTATAACAATTGGTTCATGTCCTAATTTCTTTAAATATGTGCATAAAGCATAGCACTGGAGTATTCCACCATAATTAGAACCTTGAGGATGTGTAAGTATTCCTATTTTCATTTGTCAATATATGATTTTAGTTTAATATATACTCTCTTCCAAAATGATATAGTACGAGCTTTATCAACTCTTGCTTCAAAAGTCATATTTAATGGCATATTCCAAAATTTACGACTTTGAGAAGGTGCAGGTTTTGAATATACTAATGATGGATTATATAGAAGAATTTGGTCTATGTTTTTTCTTTCAATTATAGGATCCTTTAATAAAGACAACAAATACCGTCCTTTTTCTGTTTTTATAATAACAGAAGATACCCCAGTATCATTATCAAATTCAGGAAACATGTATTCTTGTCCCCAGAAATCAGCAATGGTTATATCACTACCACTTCTAAAATCGCGCGATGGACATGTATGACAAGAAGGGCGCAGATATAAATCGCTACAGAATCCTTTTAGAAATATATTTTCACAGACATTAGAGGAGAGCAAAACTGTATTTTTCTTGCCGTCAGCAGAAGCTTCGGCAAGGAGGAGAACAAAACTGTATTTTTTCCATCCTTCTCTTTTATCCCTAAAACGTATGCCCTCAATGCTTATTCCTTCGGGCAAAAGGACATCCCCTTTAGGGATAGAATGAATAGGTGAAGAACAAAACTGAATTTTTTTGCTGCTCTTTCGAGCAGCATAGTTGTTAATTTCCTCTTGCAAATACCAACGGAATACACCAGGGGAAGGTACTCCATGACATATAAAATCTACAGTATAAAGATTATCATATTCTTTTCTTAGAAACAATCTCAGTCCTGCTATCTGACATGGTGTACCAGAGAACAGGACTTTACGACCTGCTTTCAAAAAGTCACGTACCTGTTTATAAGTATCACCAATAATACTTTGAACATATTTTGATCCACGAAATGCGACAAGACGATCTTTGGTTTCTGTATAGTCATGTGTGACATTCCATTTTTCATTAAATCGAGCACCGAAAACTACACCACCTTCATCTATTATTGATTCAGCAAGCATTGTGAAAATACCACCAGACGAAGATTCCTTTCTAATTTCTTCGTCAGGATTCTTTGCAGCATATATGTCAAGCGGCATCGTTTGTTCATTTTCATTAATGCATGGACAAACCTTTTCACATAATCCACAGTTCACACAAAGTTCATAATTAACAGAAGGATATCTGAACCCTTGTTCATCTTCTTCAAAAGAAATACATTGTTTTGGACATGCTTGAACACATGCAGAACAACCTGAACAATTTTGTTTATTATCGATTTTTATCATTTATGCAATTTCTGGTTGATGAAATTATTAAGCTTAATACGTTCATTCTTGTTTATACCAACAAAATAGATAGATAAAGCAATGCTTATCACACTAATGGCACATACGTTAAAGAATGACAAGATGGTACCTTTAGACATGTTGTTATAAATTAGCAAAGGAACAATCAGTGATATCACTGTTACTGCAATAACAGGCAGAACAACTTTCTTCATGTATATGCATATAGACAGTCCCACCATCCAACGCATAAAGTACAGGCGTACTATTTGGGCTATTAATACTATTAAGAGATCAACAATATATACTATCTCAGGTTGATGAAATAATTTCAAGCCAACATAGGACAAAGGTAATGACAACAATAAGATACCACCAACAACTGTCTGATATGATTTGATATTACCATTCGCTTGAGCTGAAATAGTAAAAGGACCAGCCATTGCATTTATTATGGTAGTGAATAATACAATTCGTAAAAAGTTAATCGTATGAGGCGGCACTTCCGAGAGCCAAACGTTTAATATGGTATCTGCCTCTAGAATTACCGGCAATGAAATCATAAACAATAGGTAATAGGAATATTTTGAGCTAGCAAAAATTAAACTATGCATGTTATCTATATTGCCATTAGCATAATTTTTTGTTATTTGAGGATTCATCGCCATTTGAAAATTTCCACTGAATCCGTTTACAGCTGATTGTACTTGAAAAACTACACCTCTGGCAGCATTGACCGCTGGGCCAAAAAACATGTTCAAGACAACATTTACTCCTTGTCCTGAGAAAACACAGGCAAGGTTTCCAAATAAGCTCCATATAGAAAAGGACACCATCTCTTTGAAAAGATTTTTATCCCATACCCAATGATATCGAGATTCTTTGAAATTCTTATTACAATATTTTTGATATATGAATCTTATCATAGCTTGTACAGCGAACATTAACACTGCATAAAGTATAAGTCTGTCATATGTTGAAACAAATAATATGTAGGCTATTAGTAATTTAAAAGTAACATCCAATATAGAAATATAGGCAAACGCAGACATCCTTTCATAAGCAACTATCATTGCATTATATGGTACGCTCAACATCATTATTACAGTAGACAAAATAGCTAATTGATAAACGATATTTGCAGCAGTCATTCTTTCTTCGGGAATTGTCATATGAGTGTTCAAGAACCATAACCCAATTGTTTCTGCTATAATTATCAATATAATTGACAAAATAGCGTGTATGTTTACACAAGTACTGAAAACTGTATTTATACGTGTGTTTTCCCCTTTACCAATTGCAAATGTAATATACCTCTGCGTTGCACTTGTCATTGCACTATTGATAAAAGTGAACATTGACACAAATCCTGCAACAACATTATATATACCATAATCGTTAACACCGAGGGATTGTAAAATAATTCTTGATGTAAACAGCGATACTCCCATTGTTAAAAACATCCGGAAATAAAGCATTATGGTATTAATAGCTATTCGCTTATTATTTGATTGCGTGTTTAACATTATTGATGAATTATATATAATCTATTTCTTTTAAATAAGGATATGACGAATCTGTTATTTACTGTTAGTACTCAATTTAGGGCATAGCCCTTTGTATAGGCACTTTTGCAAGTGCCTATATATTGAGTTTTATACGTTTCCTCGCCATGATATAACTAAAGCGAGCTTTGCTCTATTCATTTGGCTTGACGGAAACGCTGTTAAAAATTTCACTTGTTTATTAACTATTTTATACATTTCCTTCGCTCGACAATGCAAATTTGAGTGTTGAGTTTTGAATGTTTAATGTTGAGTTGTTCGCTGCTACGCATGCGATTGAGAGTAGTTCAATTTTGAATTTCCTTTATTCTTTATCGAAAATGTTCCAAATCTTCGCTGCTGTACATAATTCAATGTTTTAAATTCAGCAGCGAAGATATTTCTTTCTAATTTAAGCCCTAATTTGAGTGCTTACGAGTGCTTACGCATAATATTTATCTTTAAAACCTTCTTTTTTGTATATTTCACCCAATGCTTTAAAAGCAAATACATTACCATATTTTTTAACACTATTTTCTAACACATCACGTTATACCCTTACTTATCATAATTGATTCAAAAAGTTATCATAATCAAATTGCTGATTTACAATTTTACTCAAACGAATTAGCCCAAGATAGAAACCTTGAGCCGTAAACTCAAAACAAGCCATATTATTATTTTTAATAGAGTCAAACATATCTGACCATAATGGATCAATTTCCATAAGGATTGCAAGCATGTTTTTCCATGATTTATCCTCTAAAAGATAATCATATTGTTTCAGTAAATCTTTCTCTATAAAATCAGCTTTTGATACGAATGAAATTCTATGAACAAAATCAGTATGCTGCAAATACAAATAATCAAGAGAAGACATTTTTAAAATACCCTTCATAAGAACATCTATATCTTTAAAGCAACTTTTTAAATCATTGATATTTTTACATTCTGCTTTCAAACGCCTAAAAACCAGAAATGCCAACATATCTATTTGAGATAAAGTTAAGTCAGGAATTCCTTTACGAATCTTATCTAACAATATTGCTTTTGTTGAAACATCCTCTACCTGTAAGCGTTCTAACAAAGAGTCTATTAATAGTGTTTTATGCTCATCAGAGCATCGTTGAGAATACCCATTCAAGGATTCACCTAAAGCAAACTGTATTGCAGGATTGGCAAACTTTTCCAATATCTCAACTTTGCCTTCCATTTTGACAATTCGTTCAAATAACACATTGGAAAAAGATGCAACTTGTGATTTAAATTCATCATGAGCATCTTCTCTCAACTGTCGAAGTTTATCATTAACCAATTTCAGACACAAATCAGTCATTTTACCTTCATCCATAGCAATGTAATCCCCATTAATCTGATTAATTGTAGAATTCATATTGCCTAGTGCTTTCTGATTATTTGGAGTTTTTTCCATTGTCTGTATAATTTCCATTAACTTGAGTTATGTGACTTCCTATATTAAAAGAACTTGATTGATGGTTCCCAGTGCAACTATTTCTCTTTTTGAACAAACAGAATACAAATGATATTACGGTCACACCAATTCCACTAAACACCCATTCTACATTACCACATAACCACTCTAATATTTTATCAAACTGTTCCGAAATCATAAGCAACAATCTAATCCCTTCTGAAAATGTCGCGAGTGTATACCTTGTCATTTATATCATCCAGGCAAACATCATATCTGTTAGCAATGATAGCATGGCTTTGGGCTTTGAACTGCTGCAAATCATTTACTACTTTGCTGCCGAAGAAGGTTGTGCCGTCTTCCAATGTTGGCTCGTAGATGATTACTTCTGCGCCCTTTGCCTTGATACGCTTCATGATGCCTTGGATGGCTGACTGGCGGAAGTTGTCTGAGTTTGACTTCATGGTCAAACGATATACTCCGATAACACAGTTGCCTTGTTCTGCTCCATACTGGTTATTGCTTGAATAGTCATACCAACCAGCTTTACGCAATACGGCATCAGCGATGTAATCCTTACGTGTGCGGTTTGATTCTACAATAGCAGACATCATGTTCTGAGGTACATCTTGATAGTTTGCGAGAAGTTGCTTTGTGTCCTTTGGCAAGCAGTATCCACCGTAACCGAATGATGGGTTATTGTAGTGTGTGCCAATACGGGGATCGAGACCTACACCTTCGATGATAGCTTTGCTATCCAATCCTTTGACCTCTGCGTATGTATCAAGTTCGTTGAAGTAGCTGACGCGAAGTGCAAGGTAAGTGTTAGCAAAGAGTTTTACAGCCTCTGCTTCCTTCATACCCATGAAAAGAACAGGAATGTTCTTTTCGAGTGAAGAGTGAAGAGTGAAAAGTGAAGAATCAAATTGCTTTGTATCACCATTATGACCGATAGCTCCCTCTAAGAGTAAAGAGGCGAATGTCTTTGCTGATTCTTTAAGCATTTCAACATCTGTTACTGATTCAATAGCCTTATTCTCTGCCTCAAACTCTGGCTTGTTGATAATCTTAGGGTAACCAACAATGATACGGCTGGGGTAGAGGTTGTCGTATAGAGCTTTGCTCTCACGAAGGAACTCAGGAGAGAATAGGAGGTTAAACTTCTTAAGACCTTTCTGCGCATACTTCAAATAGAGATTACGAGTGTAGCCAACAGGGATGGTTGATTTGATGACCATGATGGCATCTGGATTAACTTCCAATACAAGGTCGATGACTTCCTCTACGTGGGTAGTGTCGAAGTAGTTCTTTACAGGATCATAATTGGTTGGTGCTGCGATTACCACGAAATCGGCATCCGCATAAGCAGACTTGCCGTCAAGTGTAGCTACAAGGTTCAAAGGCTTTTCTGCCAAATACTTTTCGATATAATCATCTTGGATAGGTGAAATCTTATTGTTTAGTTTTTCCACCTTTTCAGGGATTACATCTACTGCTGTTACATGATGATGTTGAGATAGCAATGTAGCTATACTCAGTCCCACGTAGCCAGTACCGGCTACAGCGACTTTAATGTCTTTAAAATCACGCATAGTATATTGATTTTTGAATTTTCGTTAGTACTCAATTTAGGGCATAGCCCTTTGTATAGGCATTTTGGTAAGTGCCTATATATTGAGTAAATTTCACTTGTTTATTAACTATTTCATACATTGTGCTCGACAATTTAAAAGCAAGCTTTCATTGTTCTCACTTATCGAAAATGTTTCATACTTTTTCTCGCCATGGCAAAGTTCAAGCAAGCTTGCTTTGCTCATGACTTATCGAAAAAGTTCCAAATCTTCACTGCAGTACATAATTCAATGTTTTAAATTCAGCAGCGAAGTTACTTCTTTCAAATTTAAGCCCTAATTTGAGTGCTTACAAAAATCTCATCAATCAGCACAATCAAAGCAAATCTAAAGAAATAACTATGATAAGAGAAATCCGTTGAGGCAAGAACATTAAAATCAGGCTTGTTTACTTGATAGGACAACGTATTATGCGCACAACGGTTTCGATGCCTATAGACCAACTCTTCTCATATTTTAAAACGTTTTACAAAGAAGCAATCTCATTTTCTATAATCATCATTGCAGGCTTAACTTTATTGTAAGCTGCTATAGTCGTCGATGGACTTGAAAATGTAGCCATTACAACAATAGAAGAATGAGCAGCTTTATTCCTTATACCCGTAAAAGTACTTGTAACATTTACCAAATCTACTAAATTCTGTGGTTTCAACTTATCTTCTATATTCTCCCATGTATCTACACCCAATACAGAAGTAAACACTTTAAAGAGATTGCTATAATAATTGAAGCCAAAATTTCCTTTGATATTCTTTTTAATATTTTGTTTAACTATAGGATCAACAATATGATTATCGATATAGTCATAGACAATAGAATCCACAGAATCTTCTATCCATCCCGAGAATTCAATGACAGCTAGTTTAGAATAAAAAATAGGTAAATCCGGATCCAAGATACTATTATTATATTCTGTATCCAACCTTTGCAATTTTGCTTCTATATCAGTATAATTAACCACGAGCAAATATTATTTTAGCCGCATTTATACGGTTTTTAACCTTCTCCAATGAACCTAGACCTTCCTTCAAGGCCTCCTCAGAGAAGTTCTTATCTCCTTCAACATCTTTATAAAGTTTATTGATAACATCAGCCCCTTTAGTTTCCAAAGCACTTATATTTGCTGCAATACCAATCAAAACGGCTTCAAAAACATTTTTAGACGTAGAAAGATTCTCTATCTCCATAGCAACTTTTAAACTCCTTGATAGCAAACTTGCATATTCATTTTTCACATTTTCTGCTAAATCTTTATGACTTCTCATAAAATCATTTAGAAATGAAGCGAGCTTGCCTTTGTACCGATCTAGGTCATAATAGAAAGCAAAAAACCGCAAGATACGCTCTTCATTATTAAACCTAGATGTTTCAACCTTTTCTTTGGTAAGATGATTGGCATTCAACCAGTCAGGAGATCTTGCTAAATCTTTAAGCAATGTATTAAAATTGCCTTGAAATATACAATTTCTAATCTCTTGATTATACAACTTGTTACCCCCAGAATTCAAGCGGTAAAAAATCTGGAATAAATATTGCATATGAGAAGCTTTAGAATAGTCGCAACGTAACACAGTTACTGGTATCGTTAAATTTTCAACAATATCAATAATATCAGGACTATTTTGCTCTATTTCTACTTTTTTCTTGCCAGAAATTCTATCATCTACATCATCAATTTGGGACAATTTCCAGTCATTATCTCCCAAAAACTTACAGATAGTAGTAATACGCTGCAATCCGTCAATAACATATCTTTTTTGACTATGTACATCCAAACTGATACACATACTTGGAATTGGTAATTGCTTAATCATACTATCAACAAAAAGGGTTTGAGCTCTATTTTTCCAAACTTCACCTCGCTGAAAATCAGGATATAGATCTATTTGGCCTTTTTGACACATTCTATACAAATCCGCACATGAGCGTTGTTCTGTAAAAGCAACAATATCTGCAGGAGGAACTACAGTGTCCAAAGCATCTTGTTCCTCTTCCTGTTCCCTATTTTCTAAATCTGTAAAATCATCAAAGGTCATTGTTCCCATAATTTAAGAGATTTTATTTTTTACTGAACTTTCCAAATTCCTTAATCCTATGTTCCTCTTTTAATGAACATACAAGCAGTTGTCCATTCTTCTCGGCTACGATATAGCCATCCAAGCCTTGAACTACGACATTGCTTTCATCGGCTGCATGAACTACGCAGTTCTGTAAGCACTCAACCACTTCCAACCCCTTATATTAAAGGGGCTGGAAAGCCATTGATTATTTTGTTTTAACTTTTATTTGTATGAAATTATAGTGCAACAGTACCAGGAAGAAGTTTTTCATAGTCCTTCTCGCCTTCTATCAATTTGCGGAAGACATAGGTAAAATACTCCTTCACATTGAGACCCACATTCTTGCATGTCTCAATGAGCGTATTGGTATTTCAAGTTTTACTTCTATTCAATCGATTGTTCAAATCATCACGCTCCTTGATAGTATTGTCGTATGCACTCTGAAGCCTATCCATTGACTTCTGCAACGACGCTATCGTAGCGTTCTGCGAGTTTATCGTCTGACGAAGCGTGTCTATCGTAAGCTTAAGACTACCTATCATAGCCTTAAGCTCCGTTATTGTATTTATAAAGTCCTGCCTTTCCATATCTTCAATGCTTGCCATAATCGTATTTTTATGTTTTGCAGCGCAAAGGTAACTTGGTTCATGCAATATGCCTCGGAAACAATTGAGTGCTTACGTATTATTTCACACTTATCTCACTCACTTTATTATTGTTCGTCATATTTAATCTCAGACAACTCATTTGCTAAATCTATCATTTCTTGCGTCCAGCATTTGAGAGATTTCATATTACTTTCTAGTTTTGTATAATACGAATCATTGAGTATGGCTGTTGCCACAACAGAAGAATATTCTTTTTCTTTTTTTCCTAAAGACAATAAGCTACACACATTATTCCGAAGCCTTCCCAAGCCTTGAGGTGTTTGCAGTCTCTGACCATTTATAAACTCTTCTGAAGTTTCATAAAGGTTTTCTATTTTTTGCGTAACTTCTGCCATCAATTTATATCTTGGCATACAATGCCGCTCTTGATCATTGAGATTTAAAGCCGTTATTGTCATTTTACCCAAGTCATCTTTCCCTCTAAATCTCACACACTTATATAATACCATATGATCTTGAGGGATATCGATTGAAGGATTTATTATTGGTTCTACTATGGTATCATGGGTTCCTTTTGTTGTATTGCATTTTTTACAACTTGGCAGAAGATTTTCCCATTTTACGACTTCTTCAGGATAAGAACTTTTATCATGGAAATGCTCTATTTCCATGTATTTACTTTCTTCATTCAGCAAACATTCACAATAGCAACACTTGTTATATGACATCGACATCAAAGCATCATGAATATATTTTTCTTTCCAAACTGTTTTAGAATGATCGTTCTTATATAATTTCGTTTTTTGATTAACGACATCATCAGTGAGTTCTTCGGGCTTTCTTGTTCTTTCTATATGAATCATTATCAACCTCCTATCAACTGTATTTCCAACACCTTACGTAATACATTGTCAGGATGCAACATACGATTTAATTCTTCATATATAGAACGAGCTGTATCGATATTATCATCTTGCAAAGCAGAATTAAACTTTTCTAAATAATCTTTGTATAATGCAGAACGTGTATCTTTCATTCCCATTACATCCTGTAATATTTCTTCTATCGTCCACCCTTGACATCCATACTTTGTGTTTACTATTGGATTCATTTTTACATTACTTTCTGAATCTGCAACCAATGGTATAACCTCGCTTGGTTTGGCTACCTGAATGACATGTGGACTGTGTGTAGATGTAAATATCTGTGCTTTGGGAAGCATCTTATGCAGTACTATATATATCTTAGATTGCAATTCAGGGTGAAGGTGAACATCTATTTCATCCACAACTAACACTCCATCAAAATCCCTAACACATATATGTGGATTCTTAAAACGGTATTCAATATCTTTTATGATTCCTAACAATACTATAACATAAGAAATATAACCTGAAGATAATTGCTCTAATACAATCTTGCCCTTTGGTGTATTCAAAATAATATCAAAGCTTTCAGGATCCACCTTATCAAAACTAAAGTCCAAAGACATTGTTGCAAAAATCTCTTGTGCTAACTTTAAATTTTCCAACTGTTCTTTGCACAAAGAATCACTATGAGTAGACCATAGATAACGATTAATGAACCATTTTTTTATTTCAGAAAAAGAGGTTCCTTCATAAATTTGATCGGAAAAAGAAAAAGCATTAAAAGTAGGATCCTTGGCTATTGAATTTACTTGAACATATGATAAAACTCGATTTGTCTTATAATAAACGAGCTTTAAAGCTTCATCCTTATAATTATAATTTGTTTCTGTTTTTTCGTATGGTCTTAAAACCTTAATTGTTGTTTCTTTAACATTTGCTTCAGAATTCTCATTTGCAAAACTTGTACTCCAAGTTCCTATATTTGATAGAGAATTTCGCCTTAAAGAATACTGATTGTAACTAAAAGTTTGGGCTATACATTCCAAAACTGTCGTCTTACCAATACCATTAGAACCACAAATGATATTGAAATGTGGATTAAAATCCAAATGAAGATTGAAAATTGGACCTATACCATTTATATCTATAGAGTTTATTCGTAACATGTTTCTTGATATTTATACTATATGTTATTACTCAATTTAGGGCATAGCCCTTTGTACTGGCTCATTCGCAAGTCTTACAATACGCCTGGATGTCGTTTTGCAAAATCGTTTTGCTCTTCTATCACCATTTTGCTTAGTGCAGGCAGCATACGTTCTATCTTGCGACATTTTACCTTATTATAATGGAAGTCTATGTCTTCGAGCAGTTCATTGCAAAGAGATTCGGGCATGTCGCCTCCATAACCACAGGCAACAAGTGCTATTGCAGACAACCTGCGGGCATCTTTGTCGTTACGGAATGTACTACTCATAAGGATATTGGGCAGCATATCGTAAAGGACATTGCAATAGTGAAGCAAGTCGTTGAAGTCGGGTGATAAAGTGAGGTAGGCTTCAAGCATCTCTTCCTGATATTGACGAAGCAACAAGAGGAACTTCTGCTTTGCCATCTTGCCTTTTATGTTTTGTGTCATTACCCAGAAAAGGGCATGAGATAACACTATACGGTCTTCTGAGGAGTGATAGTAGAAGGAACTGTCTTCGGGTTTGCTGTCCTTAAACAGTTTTGCTTCCATTTCTGCAAACATCTGCTTGCGCATTTCGTTTTTATCATTTGTAGACATGGTATGAATGTCAAATAAAGAGTTTTGAATGTTTTTACGCTCTACGTATATGCAGTTCTATCGCCTCATCATGCTCTTTAGCAAAAGCCTTAGCATCTTCAACAACCAAAGCCAAATAGCCTCCACCACCAGCTCCCGGCATCTTCCATGCCAGCACACCAGGTATTGCGCTATATTTCTGTATATACGGTTCCACGCTTGCCTCAGGACATGGCTTGCCGTAAGCCACTGGATTTACCATTGCAGGGAACATAGCTATTTGGGCGTTGAATGATGCCTTATATGCTGAGGCAAAAGCCTGCAAGTCGTAAGCAAGGATTGCAGACCAACAAGCGTCGGCTGCATCGGCAAGGGCTTTTACCTTGGCAGGAGTGATGTCCTTGCCTTCCACAACTGAGCAACCTGGACGACGAGGGTCAAGAGGAACCATTACAATATGGTCTTCGAGGAAACGAAGAGTCATTTCATCGTTGGTATTCTCTATCTTCTTAGGCCAGAAGTTATTGTCGTAGTAATGGCGACATAGACCAGGTACGCAAATGCCTATGGAATCCTGCGCTCCTGAGATATGGCCATCCTCACGCTCGGGATTGTTCTCAAAGCAGAACACAAGACGTGCAAGCATCTCGGGGTCCATCTTTGGGAGTTTCACTGGCCATATCTTCTTTATCATGTTGCGGGTAGATGTAGACAAGCCACAGCGGTCGCGCACCTCAAAGGTCGGTTCGAGCGAGATGGTGATAGCCCAACCTGGATGATGCTGTGAAACGTACGGCTGATCAATCCATGTTCCTGCCAAGTCAAGACGGGTAGGAATGCCACATCCTTCTGTTTGAGCATTTGATTCATTCGCTTTAGAGAGTTCTGCCTTCAATGATGATGAAGAACGTGCCTGCAGTCCTGCATGGGGTGTGCGCTGTAGTTCTACGTATTCTATACCACGCTCCTTACAAAGCTTACGCTTTGCATCAGAACCGCCTTCTGCATTTACAACAAACACATCTGGCTTAACGATATCGAGTGTAGGGATGAAGTCGAGCACACCGCTGCCCTCATTGATATATGCATCCTTTACAGCCTTGACATTCTTCACCATAAACAGACGTTCCTCTTGTGGGAACATAGGCTTGCGATGCTTATACTCCTTATAAGTAGCATCAGAGCCAATACCTACATAAAGGTCGCCATACTGCGATGCCTGCTTGAAAAACTCTATGTGTCCTGAATGCAGCAAGTCGTAACAACCGCTGACAAATACTTTCTTATTCATTATATAATAATTGTGTTGTTTTATACTTTTCTTTTTGCAAAATGTCTTGTGGCATATACAGCGTATGCCGTAACAACCATAAAACAGAATGTCGGCAACAAATAAGAGCAATAAACACCGCTGTTGTCCGAGATACAACCCTGAATAGGTGTCAATATAGCACCACCGAGTATTGCCATTATAAGTCCACTGGCTCCTATCTTGCTATCATTGGGGTGTTCGCCTTTGGCGATATCACCAAGAGCAAGACCATATATGGTCGGGAACATCAGACTCATAAATGTACTTACAAGTATGAGGGCTATTAGCAGGAAATTGCCAGTACCACTACCTAACGCCACACAAAGAGCCATTATTGTAGAAAGCAAACCACCTATCATCAAAAGACGGGCTGGCGCTATCCACTTCATCAACCATGTGTATACAAAGCGTGAAAGGCAGTGACCGATGATAGAAATCAGATATATCGTACTCGCTTCTGATTCTGTCCAACCCATTTCCTGCATCACCAAACGTATGGTGAAACTCCAAACTCCGATTTGAGCACCAACATAGAAGAACTGTGCTATAACTCCCCTACGATAGATTCGATTGGCAAGCAGACGGCTGAAACTTTCACGTACTCCGTCCTGCTGACCGTTGTCACGTCCCATAGGCATCTTGGCAAACAGCATTATAACAAGTATACCAAGCAGAATTACCCCGAGTGCTGCATAAGTACCGCTTATTGAATAAAGACTGATGTCATCAAGTATGAAATACTTGCTCATCATTATGCCTACTATGGAGCCTACCGGATTGAAGCTCTGGGCTATGTTCAGGCGACGTGTGGCTGTCTCAGGACTTCCCATGCTCAATATGTACGGATTGGCTGACGTCTCCAGAATGCTACATCCTCCAGCCATGATATATATGGCTACAAGATAGAATCCATAACTTGCTGCATAAGCTGCCGGCATGAAGAGCATAGCTCCGAATGCATAAAGCAGCAATCCGAGTATGATGCCTGACTTGAAACTCTTCTTACGGATGAATAGTGCTGCTGGCAATGCAAAGCAGAAATAGCTGCCATAAAACGCAAACTGTATCAACGAGGTCTGCGTGTCGCTCATAGCCATGATACGCTTAAAGGCTGCCAACAGCGTATCTGTCATATTGTTGGCAAGTCCCCAAAGCAGAAACATGCTCGTGACTAAAGCAAAGGGAATTAAATGCTTTCTTTCTATTGTTCTCATTAATTTAAATATTCGGTTTCGAGATACGTTTAGACCCTACGAAACGCGTTGTTTATTTGTTATCCGATGTTTGAATTGTCATTAAGACTATGTTTTTTATATTAAATTCCCCTTTACTCTTGACATCGCTTGCGCAAGATTATACCTTTGCAACTGTTGAATGTTGAGTTGTGCGCGATGCGCAATTTTGAGTGTTGAATTTTGAATGTTGAGTTATTCGCTGCTACGCCTGCGATTGTGAATTGGTCAATTGTGAATTGATTGTCTTTGAACATGAATCATCATAAATTGGCCATGAATTATGCCATGAATTAATATGGTCTAATTTGAGCATTGACATTTTATCTTTCTTATTCATACAATTTATCGCTATCACGCAACCTTTGTTTGATACCATCTAAAGTCACGTCAGCCCAATGCTCATAGTTGTTCTTCAGCTCTTCTTTCTCTTCATTAGAAAAATCAGAGTGTTCGATGTAATCTTTCATACATTCAACTGCCGTCTTCTCGAGATCATCAAGATCTATACTCTGAATCTTACTGGTAATTAGACGCTCTGTAATCTTGGCATAAAAATAACCTTCAAGGTAGGCGGCGCATATGTCTTGTAATTCTATCGTTTTCATTTGAGTAAGGGATAATTTGTTTATGATTTAAAGCAATGTTTTAAATTCAGCAGCGATAATTCTTCTTTCTAATTTAGACCCTGATTTGAGGGCTTACTTGGGACCGCCTTGAATTCATCAAACTGTAATGATTACATAGTAACCACCATTTCCTTACTACGATTTTTGCAGAAATCATCATCCCAACAGATAACTATAGTATGGTGAGGAACACTGGCATAATCTAAATATACGATATCAAAACTTTGCTGAGGCTGTAACTTAGGGTATGGTAAATAGTCTTTTGACATCAATAACTGTATATTATCATTTGAATCTGATGGTATTTCAAAATTAATATTGTGCGCAACAGACTTACCTTTGTTATAGAATCTTAGTTTGTTGTTTTGTCCTCTCGGTGTCTCTATAACATTAACTTCTACATCTGCTTTCTTACTTTCTATATCCTCTTTATTTTGCTTCTGAAGTTGCATTTCTTTCAATTTCAAATCCAACGCCTTTGCTTTTCTACCTGCCAAGAGTGACGTGATAAAAGCAATTAACGATATTATAGCACTTAGTAATGCTATCCAATTTGCATTTGTAAATGGTTCCATTTATTTGAGTTTAAATCCTGCTTTCTTAAACATGGCATTTATATCCTTAACTATGTCTTGTCTAACTTCATCCTTCATGTTCTCAATTTCATCTTCAATAACTTGCTGATTTAAAGCTACCAGTTCATCATAACCGCCATGATAAACACGATTGCATTTTGTGCAAGTTATCTTGCCTGATTCTTCATCTTTTGCAAGAAAATCTCCTGAGCCACATGTGGCACATATGAGTTTTATACTTTTATCATAATTAGTTTTCATAATGCAATATGTTAAAGATTCTATGCTTTGTAAGCACTCAATTGCTTCCAACCCCTTATAAACAGGGGCTGGAGAGCCATTGATTATTTCTGTTTTAACTTTTGTTTGTTTGAATTTATCGTGCAACAGCACTGGGAAGAAGCGTTTCTTAGTCCTTCTCACCCTCTATAAGTCTGCTGAATACATAAGCGAAAGACTTCTTCACATTGAGACCTACATTTTTGCATGTCTCAATGAGCGTATGGTATTTCATTTTTTACTTCTGTTCATACGACCGTTCAAGTCATCACGCTCCTTGACAGCCTTGTCGTATGCACTCTGAAGCCTATCCATAGACTCCTGCAACGATGCTATCGTAGCGTTCTGCGAGTTTATCGTTTGGCGAAGCGTATCAATCGTAAGCTTAAGACTACTTATCATAGCCTTAAGCTCCGTTATTGTATTTATAAAGTCCTGTCTTTCCATTTCAGCAAACATTATGGAAAATTTCATGGTTACATTTATCGTTTCTTCCGCTTTCCAAATAATTCAGAATGCGATCCAAGACGAACAAGTCTTATGATGTTTTCTTCTTTGTCGTACCAAATAAGAAGGTAATCATCCTCAACGTGACATTCCATATAGTCTTTCCACTCACCCTTTAATTGATGAGGCTTAAACTCAGATGGAATATCTTCCCCTTTTGCAAGTTTTTCCACAATTGAGAATAGCAACTTAACCTTGTTTAGGTCTTTACTAAAACGCTTGTAGTCTTTCTTGAATTGAGAGGTCTTACGAATTTCCTTCATACTCAGTTCATTGAAGACATGAAACTTTCTAAGCTGTCCATGCAAACAGTACCAGCATCAGTGCCTTCTTTAGCTTCTTTCATAGCAGCTATGGTTACAGCATTTGGCTGTTCTGAATCAACGTCATCATCGGATGCTGCGTTGTTAACATTTAATATCTTAACTCCATGAATAGCCTTTAACACAGCTTTCAAGTGTGTTAGAATGGAAGGATTCTCTATTTCTAATGTCAATGTTGTCATATTCTAAACAAATTTTATTATAAGTAAGTGATCTAAATTATTTATATATATCAGTACTAATATGGTTCATTTT
>ERZ859937.464-NODE-464-length-17136-cov-1.924302_pt1 | contig 17136 bp, 27 predicted proteins | sample MGYA00509985_ERZ859937 | MGnify/ENA primary metagenome ERZ859937 (study PRJEB30046, sample SAMN00715169) | human gut metagenome | study: EMG produced TPA metagenomics assembly of the A metagenome-wide association study of gut microbiota in type 2... | reverse complement strand
AAAATTAATGCCAACAAGATATGCCAAAACATTAGCAAATATAACTGAAGAAGAGGTATATCATTTATGTGATTATGAAAGTGATTCAGAAGATGATGTAAAAAAATTTCATAAGATTTTAGATGATATGAAAGAAGTTTCGAAAATTAATAATAGTTAAAATATAAATTATAATAAATCAGGCAGGTAAAATTAATGTATAAAATAGATTTCAGCAAACCAATACACATCCATTTCATAGGCATCGGCGGTATCAGCATGAGCGGTCTCGCAGAGATTCTGCATGAGGAGGGCTTTACAATTTCCGGCTCCGATTCAAAGGAATCAGACCTCACAAAAACTCTTGCGGCCAAGGGCATAAAAGTCATATATGGCCAGAGCGCAGACAATATCACCACCGGTATCGACCTGGTAGTTTACACTGCTGCTATCCACGAAAGCAATCCTGAGTTTGCCGCAGCAAAAGCAGCCGGTATTCCAATGCTTACCAGAGCCGAGCTTCTCGGACAGATTATGGACAATTACGATTATTCTATCGCTGTAGCCGGCACACACGGCAAGACTACCACCACATCCATGATCAGCGAGATTCTTCTCGCCGCTCAGACAGATCCTACCATTTCCGTAGGAGGTATTTTGTCATCTATCCACGGCAATCTGCGTGTGGGCGATTCAGAGTACTTCATCTCTGAGGCGTGTGAGTACACAAACAGCTTTTTGAATTTCAGACCACGCTACAGTATTATTTTAAATATTGAGGCTGAGCATCTGGATTTCTTCAAGGATATCAACGACATCAGACATTCCTTCCACGAGTATGCATCAAACACTCTCGCAGGCGGTGCTACCATCATCAACGGTGAGATTGACCGCTATGAGGAGATTGTCGCAGGGCTTCCTCAGAAGATTATCACCTATGGCTTTGATTCAAAATATGATTTCTATCCGGAAAATATAACCTATGACGATAAAGCTTGTGCATCTTTTACAGCTATGAGACAGGGTAGTCCACTTTTCGACGTAAAACTCTCTGTTCCGGGCGCTCACAATGTAAGCAATGCGCTCGCAGCCATAGCTTTATCCACCACACTTGGTCTCGATACGGAGTCTATCCTCACAGGTCTTGACAAATTTGGCGGTGCTGACAGACGTTTCCAGTACAAGGGCAAGGTAAACGGCGTCACAATCATTGATGACTACGCCCACCATCCAACCGAGATCCGTGCAACACTGACAGCCGCACAAAAATATCCACATGACAGGCTTGTCCTTTGCTTCCAGCCACACACCTATTCCAGAACCAAGGCATTCTTAAATGATTTTGCCAATGTTCTTTCAATGGCAGATGTTGTGGTGCTTGCTGATATCTATGCTGCGCGTGAGCAGAACACATATGGTATCTCATCTAAGGATATCCTGGATTTATTGCTCGAAAAAGGTGTGAATGCGCACTATTTCCCATCATTTGAGGAAATAGAGAAATTTTTATCAGAAAATTGTGTAAACGGTGACCTGTTGATAACAATGGGTGCCGGAAATGTAGTAGAAATCGGCGAAGACCTGCTTAAGAAATAAGTTATCCACGTTATCCACATACAAAATGTTAACAACTCTCATTTTGTGTGTGGATTTTTTAAATAATTTTCAACAGCTTATATACCCTGTGATACATTGATTTTTCAATTATTTTACACAGTTATCCACGTTATCCACATTTTTTTGTGGACTCGAAAAGCCCGAGTTTACAAGGCTTGTAGCACTTTTACCATCTTCACACGGTTAAAATATTGTGCTATAATTGCTCACAGGTTAAGCGAAAGAGAGTTTTTTATATGACAGCGATAAACATTAGCAGTGACATAGCAACATCATTCACTACTGTGTCAGATATTTTTATAGATCAATACATGCCAAAGGCAAACGGTGAGTTTGTCAAGGTATACCTTTATCTGCTCCGTGCGACAGGCTCCGGGGCAGGCATAGCAACTATTTCAGAGATTGCCGATCATTTCAGCAATACTGAAGCCGACATCATACGTGCCCTCAATTACTGGGCCTCTGAGGGCATTTTGCAGGTGCAAACCGGCGCTGATGGTCAGATTATTGGAATCAACCTCTGCAGTCTTTCTGTATCCGGTATGCAGGCTGCTCAGAGTAATATACAAAGCGCTGTGGCTGTAATGCCGCGCAGAATAATTTGCAAAACAGCGTAGTTAATAATGCTGCACAGAATAATTTGCAAAACAGCGTGGTTAATAATGCTGCACAGAATATTTCTACCGCGAATATTCGGATGCAGGATTCTGTTGTTGAAAAGCTTAAGAGCCAGACTACTGACAAAGTTGCTTCTTCACAGAAGGAATACACACTTGATGAGATTAAGGAGTTTAGAAAGAATCCTGACATTTCAGAGCTTTTCTTTATTATAGAGACATATCTGAAGCATACGCTCTCATCCACAGACACCAATATGGTGCTCTACTGGCTGGACGAGCTTCATTTTTCTACCGACATGGTAGAATATCTCGTAGAGTACTGCATTACCAAAGGACATTCAAGCCTTCGGTACATGAACAAGGTCGCTCTCGGCTGGGCCGATGCCGGCATAAAGACCGTAGACCAGGCAAAGGACGATGCAGCCGCTCACTCACAGATTTACTATTCTGTAATGAAGGCTCTAGGCATCACAGGCCGCAATCTGGTTGACTCTGAGGTGTCACTCATCAACAAATGGGTCGGCGAATACGGTTTCGATATAGAGCTTGTAAAAGCCGCCTGTAGTAAAACTATTTCAGCTATCCAGAAGCCAAGCTTCGAGTACACAGACTCGATACTCGCGAACTGGAGGAAAAAGGATGTACATACATTAAAGGATGTTGAAGTGCTTGATGCCAACTTTGCCAAGGCCAATAAAGCCTCTGCCACAGGCTCATCACAAGGCACAAATGCTGCAAACGGTTCCTCAAAACCCAAAAGCAATAATTCAAGTTCCAAGAATAAATTTAACAACTTCAATCAGCGCAACAATGATTACGACAAGCTGGAGAAGCTGTTTCTGAATTCTACGGTATGATTTTTCAAGTTAGATTTACACATCCCAAGGAGGATATATGGCACTTACCAATGCTCAATATGATGAGATAATGCGAGGCTACGATAAACGCCAGCTTCAGAACAAATACATACATGACAAGCGTATTGAGGAGGCCTATCGCAAGGCGCCACGCCTAAGGGAGATTGACTCTGAGATTGCATCCGCATCTGTCAGGCAGGCATACAGGCTCATGGATGGTGATGAGAATGCTCTCGCCGCTTTACGCCTTGCAATCGAAGACTATAAGGAGGAGCGTGCTGCTCTTCTATCCACACTCGGATATCCACTCGATTATTTTGAGCCTATTTACACCTGTCCAGATTGCCATGATACAGGATACATAGACGGTCAAAAATGTCATTGTTTCAAGCAGGCTATTATCAATACCGTTTATTCGCAGTCCAATATCAGAGAGATTTTGTCTCGTGAGAATTTTTCCACGCTCTCATTCGATTATTACTCAGATGAGCAGAAGAATCCTGCGACAGGGCTGTCTGCTCTTGCCACAGCAAAGCTTGCAGTGACGAACTGTCATGAATTTATAGACAATTTTGAAAACAAACCTAAAAATATATTTTTCTACGGTAATACCGGTGTCGGAAAGACTTTTTTATCTAATTGCATTGCAAAAGAGCTTTTAGATGCAGGCTACTCCGTAATTTACTTTACAGCATTCCAATTATTTGATATATTAAGCAAAGGTGTGTTTGAAAAGGATGCAGATGCCATCGCAGCGCACCAGAATATATTCGACTGTGATTTACTTATCATAGACGATCTCGGAACCGAGCTTTCCAACTCATTTACCACATCACAGCTTTTCCTTTGTGTAAATGAGCGTATACTGCGACAGAAATCTACTATTATTTCCACTAATCTGAATCTGGAGCAGATAGCAGATATTTACTCCGAGAGAACACTTTCAAGAATTTCAAGCAATTATAGTTTTATCAAGCTCTTTGGAGATGACATACGAATTAAAAAGCGTCTTTCCAAATAACGCTTTTTATATTATATATTTAGTTTATTTATTATATGGTTATATGGAGGAATAACAATGCCAAACGATGAGAGAATTTTGGAGACTATGCCAACCGGTACACTTGGACTTGTTGCAACTGACAGTTGTATAGGTCTTGCCCAGAAGGTAGATGCATACTTACAGGGCTGGAGAGAGCACAGAGAGCACCAGCATGCTAACGAGAGTGCTTTCAAGGACTACTACAAAAACAGCTACATTATCAAACCTTCTACACCTAGATTCGGTTCCGGCGAAGCTAAATGTGTTATCAACCAGTCAGTTCGTGGTTATGATCTGTACATCATGGTAGATGTAACAAACTACAGTCTTACCTACACAGTATGCGGTCAGACAAACCACATGTCACCTGATGACCACTACGCAGACTTAAAGCGTGTTATCGCTGCAGCCGGCGGAAAAGCAAGAAGAATCACAGTTATCATGCCTTTCCTTTATGAGAGCCGTCAGCACAGACGTACAGGCCGTGAGTCTCTTGACTGTCCATTAGCTCTTCAGGAGCTTATCAACATGGGTGTAGACAATATCATCACCTTCGATGCTCATGACCCTCGTGTGGTAAATGCTATTCCTCTGAACGGCTTTGAGAATGTAATGCCTTCTTACCAGTTCATTAAGGGCATTTTAAAGAACGTAAAGGATATCACTATTGATGCTGACCATCTTATGATTATCTCTCCTGATGAGGGCGCTACAAACCGTGCTATCTACCTTGCAAACGTACTCGGAGTAGACATGGGTATGTTCTACAAACGTCGTGATTACAGCCGTATCGTTGACGGACGTAACCCTATCGTAGCTCATGAGTTCCTCGGAACAAATGTGGAGGGTAAGGATGTTCTTATCATCGATGATATGATTTCTTCCGGCGAGAGTATGATAGATACAGCAAGAGAGCTCAAGAAGCGTAAAGCTAACAGAATCTTTGTTGTTTCTACATTCGGTCTCTTTACAAACGGCTTTGCTTCATTTGACAAGGCTTACGAGGAGGGTCTCATCTACAGAGTAGTTACAACAAACCTTATCTACCAGTCACCGGAGCTTCTCTCTAAGGAGTACTATATCAGCTGTGACATGAGCAAATACATCGCATACCTCATTGATACATTAAACCACGACTGTTCTATCAGTGATCTTCTCTCACCATATGACAGAATCAAGAAGTGTGTTCAGAAGTACAATGACGAGCAGGCTGCAGCAAAAAATAAATAATTAAGCGCATTTATAAAAAGCCGTGTGAAATTAATATGTACCCCTTTTACTGGATATCCAGTGAAAGGGGTATTTTTATGCGTTACAGTTACGAATTCAAACCAAAGGCAGTCGAACTATACATGCAAGTAAAACGCATCAGTTTTTCTCAAAGTTTAGAATAATTATCTTAGTAATATAAAAAACCAGAGAAGTGAGTGTCATCCACTCAAATCTCTGGTTTAATTTAGTCTAAGATTTATACCGATTAAATATTAAACTAACTCAAGGAGAACCTCTAAAGCTCCGTCACCTTTACGCTGTCCAATCTTAACGATTCTTGTGTAACCACCGTTACGATCAGCATACTTAGGAGCGATCTCATCGAATAACTTGTTTGTTACATCGATAGTCTTTGTTCCCTTCTTTGTGCCGTCAGACTCTTTAGCTGTGTAAAGAACCTTAAGCATCTGTCTTCTGGCATGAAGACGTGAAGCAGAATCCTTCTTGATCTTCTTCTCTACTTCGTCATAAACAGTAACTTTCTTTCCGTCTACAACCTCTTTTACTCTCTTGCCATCTTTGTCCTTGCGGGCAACCTTAGCTGTTACAGTAACCTCTTCGAAGTTGTCTTTCTCTTTTACTGCTAATGCGATAAGACCCTCAGCGATCTTACGAACCTCTTTAGCCTTAGCCTCTGTAGTAACGATCTTTCCGTTAACAAGAAGCTGTGTAACCTGACCTCTGAGTAAAGCCTTTCTCTGGCTTGATGTTCTGCTTAACTTACGATATTTTGCCATTTTAATTTCCTCCATTTGTGGGACATCCGGTCACGCTCTTCGGTCTTACTGCCAGACATCGTATCTTGTTGTGATAAAGCTTTGCCTTATTTCAAAAAGCAAATGCTCAAATCAGTTGCCACTCATGTATCAGACACGGTCACGCTCTTTGGTCTTACTGGCCCTGCCGCTATGAGTTTTGTCACACATAAACATAAATATGATATTTAAAATTTATATATGACTAATTTATTTAGAAGAATCAGTGCAAGGATTATTCGAATGAATTATTCCTCAGTCTGATTTAACTCTAAACCTAATTCTTTTAATTTTGCTAAAACTTCCTCTAAAGACTTGCGTCCAAGATTACGAACCTTCATCATGTCCTCAGGTGTTCTATTGATAAGCTCTGCAACAGTGTTGATTCCTGCACGCTTTAAGCAGTTGTATGAACGAACTGAAAGCTCAAGCTCATCGATGTTCATCTCAAGAACCTTCTCCTGAGCATCGTTTTCCTTCTCGACCATAACGTCAACCTGCTGTGCTGCCTCTGAAAGATCGATGAACAGATTTAAGTGCTCACTTAACACCTTAGCTGCAAGGCTGACTGCCTCGTCCGGCTCCAATGTACCATTTGTAAATACATCTAATGTAAGCTTATCGTAATCTGTAACCTGACCTACACGGGTATTCTCTACAGTAAGGTTAACACGCTCAACAGGAGTGTAGATTGAATCTACAGCAAGAACTCCGATTGGTGTATCCTCGTTCTTGTTCTTCTCTGCTCCGACATAACCTCTGCCGTTAGTGATTGTAAGCTCCATGTAAAGCTTAGAATCTGCTCCACCATTCAAGTGTGCAATCTCTAACTCAGGATTCAAAATCTCGATATCTGAATCAACCTGAATATCGGCTGCTGTAACAACGCCTTCACCTTCGAATTCGATATATGCAACCTTTGGTTCATTTGTAGAACTATTATTGCGAATTGCAAGGTTCTTGATATTCATGATGATTTCTGTAACATCTTCCTTAACACCAGGAATAGAGCTGAATTCATGTAAAACACCATCAATCTTGACCTGGCTTACTGCAGCGCCCGGTAAAGAAGAAAGCATGATACGTCTTAAAGAGTTTCCAAGTGTTGTACCGTAACCTCTCTCTAATGGCTCTACAACAAATCTGCCATATGTCTTGTCTTCTGAAATTTCTGCGATTTCAATTTTTGGTTTTTCAAAATCGAACACTTCAAATTCCCTCCTTCTCGGGTATCGTTGTTATATGTTATCAAAGAGTGGATAAGCCGGGAAATAAATCCCCGGCAAATCAACCTAATTTTACTTAGAATATAACTCGACGATGAGCATCTCATCTACAGGAACATCAATCTGCTCACGTGTAGGTAAGTCTTTTACAGTTCCCTGTAATTTCTCAGCATCTACGTCTAACCACTCCGGAACGATTCTTCCGCCAGCTACCTCGACGATATCTTTCATTCTCTGAGTATTCTTTTTGCTCTCTTTAATTTCGATAACATCGCCAGCCTTTACAAGGTATGAAGGGATGTTAACAACTTTTCCGTTTACTGTAACGAACTTGTGATCAACGATCTGTCTAGCTTCTTTTCTTGTTCTTGCGAAACCAAGACGGAAGATTACGTTGTCAATTCTTGACTCAAGGATTGTCATAAGGTTAAGACCTGTTAATCCTTTCATCTGATCTGCTTTCTTGTAGTAGTTACGGAAAGGCTTCTCTAAAACACCATAGATGAATTTAGCTTTCTGCTTTTCTCTTAACTGAAGTCCGTACTCAGACACCTTTCTGTTTGCTCTTGTAAGGTTTCTTCTAGACTTCTTATCATATCCTAAATAACTTGGCTCTAAACCAAGTGATCTGCATCTCTTAAGTACAGGTACTTTATTAACTGCCATTTTAATCTATACCTCCTGATTAGACTCTTCTACGTTTTGGTGGACGACATCCATTGTGAGGTACCGGAGTAACGTCTCTGATTGATGTAACCTCAAGACCACATGCTGAAAGGGCACGAATAGCTGCCTCTCTTCCTGAACCTGGTCCCTTAACGAATACGTCAACTGTCTTTAATCCATGGATTAAAGCTGCCTTTGTAGCTGTTTCTGCTGCCATCTGTGCAGCATATGGAGTAGATTTCTTTGAACCTCTAAATCCAAGACCACCGGCACTTGCCCATGATAAAGCATTTCCTTCAGCATCTGTTAAAGTAACGATTGTGTTATTGAAAGATGCCTGAATATGTGCCTGTCCGCGTTCAACGTTTTTCTTTACACGCTTTTTAGTTGTTTTCTTTGCAACATTCTTAGCCATATTTAAACTAACCTACTTTCTACTTTCTAAACTTTATTTAAGTTATAATGAAGCTCTGCTTCTTCGTCCGCAGAACTAAACGCGCACTACGTTCAAGTGGCGTTTTCACTTATTTTATAAGTGATTATTTCTTCTTGTTTGCTACTGTTCTCTTAGGACCCTTGCGAGTTCTTGCATTAGTCTTTGTCTTCTGACCACGAACCGGAAGTCCCTTTCTATGACGGATACCACGATAGCATCCAATTTCCTGAAGTCTCTTGATATTTAAAGCGATTTCTCTTCTTAAATCACCTTCAACTGTCATTGTCTCGTCGATAACAGCGCTGATTCTCTTAACCTCGTCATCTGTAAGATCTCTAACACGAGTGCTTGGATCAACATTAGCTGCTTCAAGGATACGGTCTGCACTTACTCTTCCGATTCCGTAGATGTAAGTTAAGCCGATTTCTACACGTTTTTCTCTTGGTAAATCTACACCTGCAATACGAGCCATGTGTGTTTACACCTCCATAATTTTTAGTTATTTACTATAGTAACGATACATCTGCAACTTGATGTATACTCTCCGAAACACATATGCATCTACAGCTACGGTTGCACGTCCTGAAATGTGTGTAGCCATATGCGCTCCCATATTTGCATTTTGTTCCATATCACTCGGTATTATAATATGAAACCAGAATGCCTCTGTTTATTATGAACAGCGATGATAAATATCTCGCTGCAGCCGCACATAATGATGTGAAAAAAGGTTTAATAAACCAAACGCACAAATAACAGGGTCAAATATTTGTACTAATTAACCCTGTCTCTGCTTATGCTTTGGATTCTCACAGATAATTCTGATGCTTCCTTTTCTCTTGATAACTTTGCACTTTTCGCAAATAGGTTTAACTGATGATCTTACCTTCACAGCAAATCCTCCTTTCTCTATAAAAGTCCTTTTCAGGTACTTTTCCAAAAGTGTCCAGATAGCATTATACACGGACACTTAAGGGAAGTCAATATATTTTTTTAAAAAATCATCTGTAAAAATTACTTATCTCTCCAGATAATTCTGCCCTTTGTCAAATCGTATGGTGACATCTCAATTGTTACCTTATCTCCCGGTAAAATTCTGATGAAATTCATACGAAGCTTTCCACTGATTGTAGCTAAAATCTGGTGTCCGTTCTCAAGCTCTACCTTAAAAAACGCATTTGGTAACTTCTCAACTACAACACCTTCAACTTCGATAACGTCTGCTTTTGACATTTTGATTCCTCCTGTAAATAAATCCTTGGGTTTCGTTATGATTATTATTAGATTAGCTCCAGAAATCCGGCTGCTTTTTCATCCTCTGTCAGAGAAAGTATCTCCGGCTTTCCTTTTGTAATAAGTATGGTATTTTCATAGTGTGCCGACAACGATAAATCCTCAGTAACCACTGTCCATTCGTCATCCATCCACACCACATGCGGTGAACCTGCATTAATCATTGGCTCAACCGCCAGTGTCATGCCCGGCTTAAGTCTGAGCCCTTTTCTAAAGCCCTGTGGTCTGAAGTTCGGCACCTCAGGATCCTCATGTAAATGGCTTCCTATGCCATGACCAACAAGGTCATATACAACTCCGTTCCAAAAGACTCGGCAAGCTGCTGTATGGCTCCTGAAATATCATACAGTCTGTTTCCCGCAACTGCATTCTTTATTCCTGCAAAAAAACTGAGACGTGTTCTTTCTATAAGAAGTCTTGCTTCCTCTGAAATCTCTCCTACGCCTACTGTTCTGGCTGCGTCTGAGTGGTATCCTTTGTAGATAACACCAGCATCAAGGCTCACGATATCGCCCTCCTGTAAGATACGCTCATCAGTCGGGATACCATGCACAACCTCCTCGTTTACTGAAACACATATGGAGGCCGGATATCCGCAATATCCTAAGAAAGACGGCTCGCATCCATAACTACGAATCATTTCTTCGCCCAGCCGGTCCACATCCTTAGTGGACATTCCCGGTTTGATTTCTTTACCGAGCTGCTGATGAACGGCCGCCAGAATCCTGCCAGCCTCCCTCATCAGCTCTATCTCATGCTCTGATTTGATAGTTACAGACATTATTATTCACCTAAAATACCTACAATGGCTGAAAAAACTTCATCCATAGGCTTTGTTCCGTCTACAGACTTTAAAATACCCTGCTTGTCATAATACTCGATAAGCGGCTGTGTCTGCTCATGATATACAGCTAAGCGCTTCTGAACTGTCTCAGGCTTATCGTCATCTCTGAGTACTGTGTCAGCGCCACATGCATCACATTTGCCCTCAACCTTTGTTGGATTGAAAACGATATGATATGTTGCACCACAATTGAGGCAGGCTCTTCTTCCACCCATACGGTTAACAATGTTCTCATCAGGAACATCTACATCGATGGCATAATCCATCTTCTCCCCAATCTTTGTGAGAGCATCATCAAGCGCCTTGCCTGTGGAATTGTTCTTGGGAAACCATCTAATACAAATCCGTTTTTGCAATCATCCTGCTGTATTCTATCCATAACAAGGTCACAGGTAAGTTCATCCGGAACAAGTGCTCCCTGATCCATGTAAGTCTTTGCCTTCTTACCAAGCTCTGTTCCGTTCTTGATGTTTGCACGGAATATATCTCCTGTAGAGATATGTGGTATAGAATATTTTGCAGCTATCTGTTTTGCCTGTGTACCTTTACCGGCACCAGGTGCCCCTAACATGATGATCTTCATAAAAATTTTCTCCTTTTATACAAAACTTGTTGATAGCACGAATGGAGATACTGAATTCAGTATCTCCAATGTACAATTAATCATCTAAAAATCCTTTATAGTATCGAACTCTCATCTGTGATTCAATTTGCTTCAATGTCTCAATAACAACTCCGACAATGATGATGATTGAAGTTCCACCAAAGGATACATCTGCGTTGAATACTCCATTGAAGAATATCGGAACAAATGCGATAAACGCAAGTCCAATAGCTCCAATAAATACAATGTAGTTTAATATCTGATTTAAGTAATCGCTGGTTGGCTTTCCAGGTCTGATACCGGGTATAAAGCCACCTGAACGCTTCATATTGTTTGCAATCTCAAGCGGATTGAATGTAATGTTTGTGTAGAAATAAGCAAATGCTATAATCAACACAATGTAAACAATAAGTCCGATTGAATATACCGGCTCCTTTGGATCACACCAGTTAGACTGTGATAATCCTTTTAATATCTTAGAGCCTATTCCATTTCCATTGCCTTTTCCAAGGAAGCTGGCAATGATAACAGGTGTCTGCATAAGAGACTGTGCAAAGATTACCGGGATAACTCCACTGGTATTTACCTTTAGTGGAATGCATGTCTGCTGACCGCCCATCTGCTTGTTGCCTCTTATTTTGCTTGAGTACTGTACAGGAATCTTGCGCTGTGCATCCTGAAGCAATACTACAAATACTACCATTGCAGCAATTATTGCTACTATGATAAGACCTGCAACAATCGCCTTTGGTATGTTCGCTGCTGAAGCAATGAACTGTGACCAAAGTGTACTTAAATCCTCTGGAATACGTGAAATAATATTGATTGTCAATACTATTGATATTCCGTTTCCAACACCCTTTTCTGTAATACGCTCTCCAATCCACATAAGTACAGCTGAACCTGCTGTAAGTGAAGTAACGACCATAATAACAGTCAATGGTGTCTTTTCTGTAAGGTAATTTTGTCTGTAAAAACCAATTACCATCATGACTGACTCAAGAAGGCCTAATGCTATTGTAAGATAACGTGTTATCTCAACAATTTTCTTTCTGCCATCCTCGCCATCGCGTTGCATCTCTTCAAGCTTAGGTATAGCAATTGTAAGCAACTGCATAATGATTGAAGATGTAATGTATGGTGTAATATTCAGCGCAAATACTGACATCTGTGAGAATGATCCACCTGTTATAGCATCAACAAAGCCTAAACCATCTGCTGATTTACTGTTTAACCAACTCTGAAATACGGAGCCCTTGACACCAGGAATCGGAAGCTCGCTTCCGATTCTGATGACAATAAGCATCATGAATGTAAAAAGGATTCTATTACGGACATCCTTTATTTTAAACGCATTACGGAGTGTTTTAAGCATTAGATCACCTCTGCTTTTCCACCAAGAGCTTCGATTTTCTCTTTTGCACTAGCACTGAAAGCGTTAGCCTGAACTGTAAGCTTCTTAGTAAGTTCTCCATTTCCAAGAATCTTTACGCCATCTCTAGGATTCTTAACGATTCCAGCCTCGATTAATGTCTCAACTGAAACTACTGCATCGTTATCGAATCTCTCAAGAGCTGAAAGATTTATAGGTACGATTGTAAGAGTGTTTCTATTCTTGAAACCTCTCTTAGGCAATCTTCTATATAATGGCATCTGTCCACCTTCGAAACCAGGTCTTGGAGCTCCTGAACGAGCCTTCTGTCCCTTGTGTCCCTTACCAGCAGTCTTACCGTTTCCTGAGCCGTGTCCACGACCTCTTCTGAAATTATCACTATGAACTGAACCCTCAGCCGCTTTTAAATTAGATAAATCCATCACGGTACCTCCTTATTTTATTCTTAAACTTCTTCTACTTTTACGTATGGTGCTACTTTGCGAACAGCTCCCTGTGTAGCTGCATTGTTTGGTAACTCTACAGTTTTGCCTAACTTAGTAAGACCAAGAGCCTCAATAGTCTTCTTGTTCTTAGGAACAGCACCGATTGTAGATTTGATTAATGTAACTTTAACTCTATCTGCCATTTTAGCGTTCCTCCTAACCTAAGATTTCTTCTACAGATTTACCACGAAGCTTTGCAACATCCTCAGGGCTTCTTAACTGCTTAAGAGCCTCGATAGTAGCAAGTACTACGTTCTGCTTGTTGTTTGATCCTAAAGACTTTGTACGGATATTCTGGATACCAGCGATCTCGCATACTGAACGTGCAGGACCACCAGCGATGATACCAGTACCTTCAGGAGACTTCTTTAATAATACGGAAGCACCTGTATATTTTCCTGTTACATCATGTGTAATAGAGTTGTTCTCGTCTAACTTAACATTTACCATGCTCTTGATAGCGTCCTCTTTACCCTTGCGGATAGCTTCAGGAATTTCTGCTGCTTTTCCAAGACCTGCACCTACATGGCCGTTCTTGTCACCAACAACAACGAGAGCTGTGAATCGCATGTTACGTCCACCCTTAACAACCTTTGTTACACGCTTGATGTCAACTACCTGGTCAACTAATTCTAATTGACTAGCGTCAATGATTTCACGTTTCATGTTTGTCTCCTCCTAAAAATCTAAGCCAGCTTCTCTTGCTGCTTCAGCTAATGCTTTAACTTTTCCTGCGTAAATAAAACCGCCTCTATCGAAGACAACAGTTGAAATACCTTTATCTAATGCTTTCTTTGCGATTACAGTACCAAGCTTTGCTGCTGCATCTACGTTATTAGTCTTCTCGAGCTCTGCCTTGATATCCTTGTCAAGTGTTGATGCAGAAACGAGTGTATTTCCAACTGTATCATCAATAATCTGAGCATACATATGGTTATTACTTCTGAATACAGCTAAACGAGGACGCTGTGCTGTACCAGCAAGATGATTACGCATTCTGTTATGTTTCTTTACACGAACTTCTGTTCTTGATTTCTTACTAACCATTACTTGTCCACTCCTTTAATTATTTTTTACCAGTCTTACCAACTTTACGTCTGATAACTTCATCAACGTACTTGATACCCTTGCCCTTATATGGTTCTGGGGCTCTCTTCTCACGGATTTCGGCAGCATACTGGCCAACCTTTTCCTTGTCGATACCGCTAACAGTGATCTTGTTACCATCAACAGTTGTTGTGATTCCGTCTGGATCAACCATCTCAACTGGATGTGAGTAACCAAGTGCAAGGTTCAACTTGTTACCCTGCTTAGCTGCTCTGTAACCAACACCATTAACTTCCAAAACCTTTGTATAACCCTCAGTTACACCAATACCATGTTGTGAATGAGAGTTCTTGTAAGACCATGAAGTGAACGCATCTTCTTCAAGTCGTTTGGTCTGTTTACGAGGATCTCTTCGCCTTCCTGCTTGATCTCCATCTCTGCTGGAAGTACTCTCTCAAGAGTTCCCTTTGGTCCCTTTACAGTCACCTTATTATTTTCTGCTATCTCAACAGTTACGCCTGCCGGAATAGCGATAGGCATTCTTCCGATTCGTGACATTTCGCCTTGTCCTCCTTAATTATTCTCTTGTGGAAAATCCCGACTTACCATACGAAAGCCAGTACTTCTCCACCAACATTCTCTTTTCTAGCTTCCTTATCTGTTAATACACCCTTATTTGTTGAGATGATTGCTGTACCGAGGCCACCGAGTACCTTTGGAAGCTCATCCTTTGATGCATATACACGAAGACCTGGCTTAGAGATTCTCTTAAGACCTGTAAGGATCTTCTCGTTCTTGTTTGCACCATACTTAAGTGTAATCTTGATTGTCTTGAAGTTTCCTTCCTCAACAACGTCAACTGCCTTGACATAACCTTCCTTGAGGAGAATGTCTGCAATCGCCAGCTTCATCTTAGAAGCAGGTATATCTACTGTATCATGTTTTGCAGTATTTGCGTTACGGATTCTTGTAAGCATATCTGCAATTGGATCGCTCATTGACATAGCTTTGTTTCCTCCTTATTCTTCTTCGCTCTTACCAGCTTGACTTCTTAACGCCTGGTATCTGTCCCTTGTATGCTAACTCACGGAAACATACTCTACAAATTCCATATTTTCTCAAAACTGAATGTGGACGACCACAAATCTTGCAACGAGTGTACTCTCTGGTAGAAAACTTCTGAGGACGCTGCTGCTTAACCTTCATAGATGTTTTAGCCATAGTTCATTTCCTCCTACTTCTTAAATGGCATACCGAACAAAGTCAATAACTCACGAGCTTCCTCATCTGTCTCAGCCGTGGTAACGAAGATGATATCCATACCTCTTACCTTATCAACCTTATCGTACTCGATTTCAGGGAAAATAAGCTGCTCCTTGATACCTAATGCGTAGTTACCTCTACCATCAAAAGCATCCGGATTTACACCTCTAAAGTCACGTACTCGTGGAAGTGCAAGGTTTACAAGTCTATCTGTAAACTCATACATCTTCTCGCCACGAAGTGTTACCTTACATCCGATTGGCATACCTTCTCTTAACTTGAAGTTCGCTACGGACTTCTTAGCACGTGTTACAACTGCCTTCTGACCTGTGATTGTCTCAAGATCCTTGATTGCAGTATCTAAAACCTTTGCGTTTTCCTTTGCTTCTCCAACGCCCATGTTGATAACGATCTTATCAAGCTTTGGAATCTGCATTACATTCTTATATCCAAACTTCTTAACCATAGCATCTTTAATTTCGTTGCTATATAAATCTTTAAGTCTGCTCAAAATCTTCTGCCTCCTTCCCTATATTAATCGATAACTTCTGTCTTGCCATCGATCTTGGCTACTCTGACCTTATCCTTCTTCTCACCCTGGAAGCCAACGCGAACTGGCTTACCCTTGTAGAGATACATAACGTTTGAAAGGTCGATAGGAGCTTCCTTATCAATGATTCCGCCCTGCTGGTTCTGCATGCTTGGCTTGCTGTGCTTGTGAACGATGTTTACGCCCTCAACAAGAACCTTGTTGTTCTTAGCATCAACAGATAATACCTTACCTTCTTTGCCCTTATCCTTACCGGCAATGACCTGAACCATATCGTCTTTTTTAATCTTCATAGTTGCCATCGTCGCTACCTCCTATAATACTTCTGGTGCAAGAGACACGATCTTCATGAACTTCTTGTCTCTCAATTCTCTAGCGACAGGTCCAAAAATACGTGTTCCTCTTGGATTACCGTCATCCTTAATAATAACTGCTGCGTTCTCATCAAACTTGATGTAGGAACCGTCCTTACGACGAGCACCCTTCTTAGAACGTACAACTACGGCTTTCACAACATCACCTTTTTTTACAACTCCGCCTGGTGTTGCGTCTTTAACTGAGGCAACGATGACATCACCGATATTTGCATATCTTCTTGTAGAACCGCCTAATACACGAATGCAGAGGATTTCCTTAGCACCTGTGTTATCAGCAACTCTAAGTCTTGTTTCCTGCTGTACCATTTTGTCTGCGCCTCCTTACTTAGCCTTCTCGATAATCTCGACAAGTCTCCATCTCTTATCCTTTGACAAAGGTCTTGTCTCCATTACTCTTACTCTATCGCCAACTTTACACTCATTATTCTCATCATGTGCCTTGAGCTTGTAAGTTCTCTTTACAATCTTACCGTAAAGAGGATGCTTTACATTATCAACGATTGACACAACGATTGTCTTGTCCATCTTATCACTTGTAACTAAACCTACACGTGTTTTTCTCAGATTTCTGTCCACAATATGTTCCTCCTTTTACGATAATTATGCGTTCGCCTTCTGAGCGATCACTGTCTGAATTCTGGCAATGTTCTTACGAACAACCTTAATTCTGCTTGTATTCTCAAGCTGGTTAGTGGCGTTCTGGAATCTCAAGTTGAATAATTCCTTCTTAGCAGCTACTAACTCGCTCTGCAACTCTTCCAGAGACTTTGCGTTTAATTCGTTCTTATAATCCTTAAGCTTCACCGCCAT
>ERZ859937.462-NODE-462-length-17146-cov-1.804049_pt1 | contig 17146 bp, 16 predicted proteins | sample MGYA00509985_ERZ859937 | MGnify/ENA primary metagenome ERZ859937 (study PRJEB30046, sample SAMN00715169) | human gut metagenome | study: EMG produced TPA metagenomics assembly of the A metagenome-wide association study of gut microbiota in type 2... | reverse complement strand
GGATATGCCGGTGGCTGGTGCCGTGACGCTTCTGTCCAATTGCAGAGCGACGTGCGCTATGCCGAGGGCGAGGTGCTGCACACGCTGGTGGCCAATATCGACATGAAAGATATTCGTGTGAACAAACTAAGCGCCTTCGTCATTCCCGAGTCACGCACCGTTATCAGTGGCGACCTGTTCAAAGCGCAAATCGTAATGGCGGCCGTCGACACCACACAACAGCCAGAGATATATGTGGGCGGACAGCGCATAAGCGGCAGCCAATATCAGTTTACGGCAGGCGGCGTGGGTGAGCACAGCTTCGGTGGCTACATCACCATGCGCGACGGAAATGGTAACACCATACGGCGCGACTTCACACAGAAATATACTGTGGTAGGCCCCAGCGCTACCGTGTCGGCCGACCTGATGAATGTGCTGTATGCTGGCTACGACAACCCAGTAAGCATCTCTATACCAGGCGTGCCCTTGAGCAGCGTGTCGGCATCGATGGAGGGCTGTGGATTTAAGTCGATTGGCATGGGCCGATATATTGCTCGCCCCACAGCTGTGGGCAAAGATGTAACCATTAATGTGGCCTCTAACGACAACGGACGCACACGACAGATGGGTAAATATACCTTCCACGTGCGCAAGTTGCCCGACCCCACAGCCTATCTACAAATTGGCACCTCACGTTTCCGCGAGGGTGGACTGTCAAAGGCGGCCATCATGGGTGCTGACCACCTAAACGCTGCCATCGACGACGGTATTCTCGACATACAGTTCCGTGTAACGGGCTTCGAAACCGTGTTCTTCGACAATATGGGTAACGCTGTGCCTATGGCGTCGAACGGCGCACACTTCTCTGAACGCCAGCGCGATACCTTCCGTAAGCTCTCACGCAACAAACGCTTCTATATTGCCAATATTACTGCTGTGGGCCCCGATGGCATCTCGCGCAAGTTAACAGGCAGTATGCAGGTAATTGTGAAGTAACCCCATAAAGCGAAACAATAACAAACAATCATATAATGAAACGCATTATCACTATATTGCTCGCAGCCTGCACGTTGCCAGGCATCATGCAGGCACAGCCCGCCGCACGACGTCAGCAACAGCAGCAAGCAGCCAAGCAGCAGAGCAGCCAGCTTACCACACGCGCACAGATATCGTTCCCCACACAAGAGGCAATGAGCGAAGATGTGGTGTGGCGACGCGACATATACCGCGAAATAGACATCACACGCGACGAAAACGCCGCCCTCTACTACCCCGTTGAGCCCATAGGTTCGCAAATGAACCTCTTCACCTATATCTTTAAACTGGTGATGCGCCGCTCTGTCAACGCCTACGAGTATAGGCTCGACGGCAACGAGGTGTTTAACGATGCCGCTAAGGTGAACCTGAAGTCGATACTTGACAACTATCACATCTTCTACGAGCGCACCGACCGTGGCATACACATCGACGATAGCGACATTCCGTCAAAAGAGGTGACAGCCTATTATCTAAAGGAGTGCACCTACTTTGACCAGCGCTCGGCCACCTTCCACACTAAGGTGCTGGCCTTATGCCCTATCTTGAAGCGCGAAGACGACTTTGGCGATGCCGCTACATCATACCCACTGTTCTGGATAAAGTATGACGAGCTGGCACCCTTCCTTACGAAGCAAACCGTGATGACGAGCAACCTGAACAACGCTGCCACCATGAGCATGGACGACTTCTTTACCAAGAACCAGTATAAAGGTAAGATATACAAAACCAATAATATGCTGGGCAAAACCTTGGCACAATACTGCCCCACCGACACAGCCATGGCACGCGAACAGAAGCGCATCGAGGGCGAACTGGCAGCATTTGAAAAGAACATCTGGGGCGATCAGGCTCGAAAAGACTCGCTCGACAGCATTGCCAAGCTTGATAAGAAGGAGCTGAAGAAGACCAAGCGCACACGCTCGGCCAAGACAGCACGCACCACAAGAACCAAGGTAAAGAAAACATCGCGCAGCAAGTCGACATCAAGCTCATCAGGCAGCAAGGCTCGCGTATCAGTGCGTCGTGAAAGACATTAAACGGGGCCTTCTACTGCCCTCAATAACAATAAAAGAAAAGAGAGATAGAGTGTATAAATAATAGAACAATTAAAATTAATAGGTAAAAGTATGAAAAAAATCTTTATGCTTTTGGCCATGATCGTCACCATGACGGCAGCCAACAACGCATCAGCACAAATTAAGTTTGGTCTTAAGGGCGGTGTAAACGTTACCGATATGTCGCTGAGCAGCAGCGTGTTCGACGCCAGCAACCGCACAGGTTTCTTCGTAGGCCCTACCATCAAGGTACAGTTGCCATTGGTAGGCTTAGGCATCGATGCTTCGGCCCTGTACGACCAGCGCGAGGCAAAAATCAAAGTGGGCAACACTACTACAAAGGAAACATTGCGCAGCCAGGCTATCAACGTGCCCATCAACCTACGTTATGGATGGGGCTTGAGCAGCATGGCCAACATCTTCTTGTTTGCAGGTCCGCAGTTTGGCTTCAACGTAGGCGATAAGGATCAGAAGATTACTGAAAGCTCAACATGGAGCGTAAAGAACTCAAACTTCAGCCTCAACTTTGGTGCGGGTGTTACCCTGCTCAGCCACCTGCAGCTCACTGCCAACTATAACGTGGTGTGTGGCAAAACTTCTGACGCTACCATAAAAGAGGGCCTTGAACAGCTCACAAACAAAGAGGTGCGCAGCCGTGCCAATGCATGGCAGATTGCACTGGCTTACTACTTCTAAAAAATTGACTTGAGCTAAAGTAGGATAAAACATTAAAAAGCCGCCCTATCACAGGCAATGTGATAAGGCGGCTTTTTGTTTTAATTTGTTGCACACACAAGAACTTTTGTGCAAGAAAGACCGGATTATATGTTAATAGATATTAAACAAATAAAGATTGATTAGGTAAAACATAACAATTTATATACCTTTGCAAACAATTTTTTAAAGGTAATTAAGATGAATAAATTAAAAACAGCCTGTTTGCTTGCAGCGATTGCATCAAGCAGTGCTTCATTTGCAGGCGGACTGCTGACAAACACCAACCAAAACATTGCTTTCAATCGAATGATGAGCCGTGAGGCTTCTATTGGCATTGATGGTGTTTACTACAACCCCGCTGGCGTAGTATTTATGGGCGAAGGCCACCACTTGTCTATCAACTGGCAGCTGGCTTACCAAACTCGTACCATCAACAACGACTATGAACTGTTCTACAACAACGTAAAAAGCCCCACCACACCACGCGACTTTAAAGGTAAGGCTTTTGCACCCGTTATCCCCTCTTTCCAATATGCCTATAACAAAGGACGCTGGTCATTTCAGGGCAACTTTGCTTTGACTGGTGGTGGCGGTAAGTGTACCTTTGACAATGGTTTGGGATCATTTGAAAAGATTGTAGCCGAAACCGCTATGGCAGCCAGCCAGCTGGCCACAGGAATCGACGGCGTAGCCTCGCACTATGGTGTGCCTAATATTTTCTCTACCAATGCTGTATTTGGTAAGGAAGGCAAATATAGCTACGACAGCTATATGCACGGTCGTCAATACTACTTTGGTTTGTCGCTGGGAGCTGCTTATAAGGTTACCGACAACTTCAGCGCTTATGCTGGCGTACGTGGTCTCTACGCTACCTGTAACTATTATGGCTATGTGCGCGACATAAAGGTAGGAAACATGCCCCTGTATCAGGTGCTGGACGCTACTAAGACCTACGCCGCCGACATTGAACTGAGCTGCGACCAAAGCGGTATTGGATTTACTCCTATCATTGGCATCGACTTTAAAACGGGCCGCTGGAACTTCTCGGCAAAGTATGAGTTTAAAACTCGTATGCGCTTGAAGAACAAAGCAGTAAACCAGTCGCCCAGTATTGGTAACCTGCCCAACAACCTGTATGCTGCATACATTAAAAACGGTGTGTCTGACGCTACCGCTAGAGCAATTCTTGGCAACGACGCTATCAAGGGCGCTATGCTGCAGCTGAAAGGACAGTTTGACAAAGAACTGGACCACGCTATCGGCGAATATGAAGATGGCAAGAAAATTGCTGCCGACATTCCTGCATACCTCACCCTCGGTGCTGGCTATAGCCCCATCGACGCGTTACGTATCAACGTAGGTTTCCACTGGTTCGACGATAAGAACGCTACCTCATACAACAACCGAAACAAGCTGCTCGACCGTGGTACATTAGAGTATAACGCTGGCGTGGAGTATGACGTGAACAAGAAAATCACCGTGAGCGGTGGCTGGCAGAACACAAGCTATGGTTTGAGCGACGAGTATATGGAAGACCGCTCGTTCGTGGTAAGTTCTAACTCGGTGGCCCTCGGTGGCGTATGGCATATAAACAAGAAAATGGACTTGAACGTGGCTTATTTCCACACCTTCTACGACCATAAGAAGACCAGCGAGCAACTGAACACAGGCGCAGCTAATGCACCTACCTACAAAGCCGACTACACACGTAACAACAACGTGTTTGGTGTAGGTTTAGACATACACTTCTAAGTATTGTAAAACAAAGAACACCCTACAAATGAACTAAGAAAGTTTATTTTGAACAATATCGCAACACACCCATCATGAAATTGGGAGGAAACGGGGGAGCATCGAGCTTGTAAAAGCCATGATGTTCCCCTTTTTTTATCTTATTTCTTGTCGTTCAGTGTTTTTATCAGTACCTTTGCAAGCAACTATAACAATATCGTTTAGCAAGAAATACGGATATGAACAAACGTGAATATATGCGCGCCAACGCCGAGTGGTTGGCCGAGAAAGCGAAAGAAGAAGGCGTGATAGCACTGCCTCGTGGCATTTATTATAAAGTGCTGGCAGAAGGTAATAACGATGGACGACACCCTTCAACCCGAAGCATCATTACTGCACACTATACGGGCAAAACTATCAACGGAAAGAAGTTTGATAGCAGCCGAGGTGGCACTCCGCTGGCCATGCGTCTCAGCGACCTTATCGACGGATGGATTGTAGCCATGCAACACATGTGCATAGGCGACCGCTGGGAGGTATACATTCCAGCAGAGATGGGATACGGCAAGTTCTCACAACCAGGCATCCCAGGTGGCTCTACCCTCATCTTCGATATCGAATTGATGGGAATAGGGTAAAAAATGGGGAAAACGAGTTAAAACAAAAAAGCGCCCTGTGACAGCAAAAGTGTTATCAGTACTTTCGCTGTCACAGGGCGCAATATTTTTATTTTTCTACTTGTAGTTAATATTCCTATCTTTTAATCAAGCGAGATATCGATGGGAGTGCCGGTCATAGCATGGAATTCTTCTACGTCGGCAGGTGAAAGACCGTTGTCAACGGCTTCGTTCATTAAATCCTCCCAGGCTGGCGAATGTTTCAAGAACTTGCGCTTGAAATAGTCGCGACCAATGTACGAAAGGAAATAATATTGTTCGGCTTTAGGATCGATTGACAAAGCGGCGTTAACATCTGTTTCTATGGCATCAATCTCAGGACGCGAACAGAGGAACGGCTTGCGACCCTTTAGACGTGCCACAGCAGCATAGAAGAAGGGTGTAGCATCTTCAAAATTGTCAGCCTGCGCCTTTTCAAAGGCCTCGATAGCTTGATCATACTTCTTTAACTTGAGGTAGCACATACCGATAGAAGTGTTAACGTCATTATGATTGGGATGCTCGGCAGCTGCAGCGCGATACGATGCCATATACTTGTTTACCTGTGGCATGGCATGTTAGATAAAGCTCTGAACGACTTTATCATGATGTCCGATCTACAATAATCACATTTTTTTGTTTGTGTAGTAATACTTGCCCCACAATTAGGGCATTTTATTGAAATTACTTCCATGTATTTAGTTTTTTACGGTTACACTTCTACGTTTCACTGAGTTGATAGCGTCAGAGGCGTTATCAACAGCTGCACCAAATGTGCCGCCTGTACAGTTATCTGACAACAAATCTTTAAGACCCGAGATGATATTCACCACTTCTGACTTCAGCGTAGCATTGCGCACCACAGCAGGTGGCAATGAGGCTATTTGTCGAGACAACTTCTGCAATTTCTGCTTTACGGTTGCATCTTTAATGCTGCTACGGTCATACTGTGCCAGTAACACGTTCATACACTCGGCATACGACACCACTATCGAAGCCTCCTGTTGAAGTTGGTCTTGCTCTTTCGAGGTTCGTTCTGTATATGTATACAGCATATACGCAACGATAACAAACAACACGGTGTATATGGCCAGGCCAATATACAGATATTTTATTTGAGGAAAATCTTTCGGTATCTCGTCAAACGCCTGCGATAGTCCGTAGCGTGACAACAGTTTTGCCAACCCGAAGCGAGAGACAATAAACCATAAACCGCCGAAATAGCAGCATACACACGATACAATAGTAATTTTTGAAATAAACTTCATAAGCTTACGGCATAACAGGTGGAGGAGGTGGAGGAACGCTACCAAAGAGGCCCATCAAATCAGGCTGGCTGCTGGCTGCTGCCCAGTTTGCCATACCTTGCTTCCACACCAGCGTTTGCGGTGTGAGCGTGCCCGACTGTGCCAATGTTTGCAGCGTAGGCAAGTCGAACGGACCTTGTTGAGCATTATTTACATACAGATAATAAGGAGTGAATGTGGGTGGTGAAGGTGGTGGAGCCTGTGTAGAATTCATCGACTGCGACACCTGTTGCATTTGCTGTCCGAACATGGTGCCTACGCCCATGCCCATACCCATACCCATGCCAGCGCCCATCATGCCACCAGCGCTGCCTTCGTTACCGGCAGCTGTATCCATGATATCGAGTTGGCGCTCCTGTTGATAGGTAAAGCCTTGTATCTGTCGGCGCTCGCGTTCCTTGACGGCCTCAAGACGATTGTTATACAACTGTTTAACAACAGGATCATCTTCATTAGGTGCGAGGTGTGCAAACTGGAAGTCTTCGAGCGAGATACCATAGCCCGAGAATTTTTGAACCAATGTTTGCTGAATATACTCAGCAATCTCAGGTGCATACTCAGGAAAATCGAGGGGTGATATATTTTCTTCACGCGAATATTTCTTAATATTCTTGTTCAGTTCCTGCACCACCATGGTAGAGAATTTATCTACAAAATCGTCGGTGGTAAACAGATGTTGTGTGCCTACAAACTCGTTCAGCAGCAACAAGCTATCTGTTATCTTGATGCTGTAATCGCCATGGGCACGAACGGGGATTGCCATTTCGGCAGCAGCATAACGTGGGTCGACTACGCGAATGGGCGTAGGAGTGCCAAAGCGCAATCCACGGCGAGTAACCTTATTTACAAACCATACCTCAGCCACGAAAGGTGAACGACCTCCGAAAGGCAAGTTAATGAGTTTATCAAGCAGCGGAAGATTTTTTGATGAAAGTGTGTGTGTGCCTTCACCAAAGACATCACAAACGGCGCCACCTTTACAAAAATAGCCTCTTGGCTCTTGTTAACAATGAGCTGTGCACCGATAGAAAGGTTATTGTACGGAAACTTCCACACCAAATCATCAGGGTCTCCGTTATATTGAATGACGTCTATAAAGCCACGACGATCTTCTCCTTGTCCATCGTAGGTAGCTCCGTCGGTTCGTTTTTTATTGAAAAATCCCATATACTATCTGTTTTATGGATAATCAATATGATATCCAGGTTTAGAACATGTATGTGTAACGCGTCGCCAAATCTTCCATATAGCTTTTGGCCACAAATATTTGTCTAACGCCAGCAACGCATACTCTGAACAACTGGGCATGCACGAACATTGTCGGCGCATACGGTCAGAGGCATAATGCTGGTAGCACTGCACGGCAAGCCGAAGGATAGGTTTGGCACAGCACAGTATCATGGCCACGAAAATGAGATCAAAGCAAAGCAGAAAAGAAAAATCAGCCAATAAATAAAGAGCGAACGAGATGATGCTAACCATTGCTATTGCAAATGCTGACATACCCACCACCTTCTTAAGATGTATTTCGGGGCGAGCCAGCTCATGATGTAAGCAGTATTCTCTTATCAGCTCTTCATTTATTGGCTGTGTCATGCGAAAGTATTATGAATTTTTCTTCTCGCGCAACATCGACTTCATACCGCGAATAGCGTTCTCGGTATAATCGTTCTGCTCGAGTGAGCAATAGAACTTGTCACCAGGAACGGTGATAGCGAAGCGGTTGCTGTCAACGTTTTTCAGAATATCTTTACCAGTTTCTTTGTCGTAGAACGGAGTTTCTACAGTATCAGAAGAGGTAGAGAAGTTGGTGATATCTTTATAGAAGTATTCTTCTGTAGATTCTTTCTTGCCGTCCTCATCCATATTGAATGTGTTCTGATACAGATAAACCTGTGTAGCGCTGAAGAACAACCAAGAAACCTGATATTTTGAAGAACGATACTTGCCGTCGTCACCCTGTTTAGCGAGCGACTGTTTGTCGTACTGGAAACCTTCAAAGTGTACTGGGTCAATTTCTTTTACCTGATCCTCATCGAGTCCAATCTTGTCAAGTGCTTTCTTCTTGTAATCGTTTGATCTCAATACTGCGAGCACCATTTCGTCATATTCTGCATCAGAAATAGGCTTCTTGCTCAAACACTTAGGATCGTTGCAGAAATAACGGATAACAGCAGCCTGCTCATCGGTACGTCCTTTAATACGGTTTTTAACCCACTCTGAATCATTGTAATGAGTCATCTTGAACCAAACGTAAGCTCCTACTACAACAATAAGAAAAATAAAAAATCCCATAAGAATAATTTTTGTGCTACCTCAGCCCTATGGTGGCGTGTGAATAGATTTAGTATAGGTGGTTAACTTCACAACAAAAAGACGTAGGCTTATATCTCAACACTTTTTTGTTGCTCTTCGGCAAGAAACCCATGACGTAAAAATCAAGTATTCTTCACACACAGAACAAACTATTGACAGCGTATCAACAACGCCTTTATATCATGAAGGTCCTTTCTTCTTTCTGGCCTCTGTGAGGAGCCTAACATAAATGGTATACAAATTACGTAGGCTTAGGTTAGGACGCTCAAAAGTACACAATTCTTATTAAATACCAAAAAAAATGATTATAAAAAAATGCTTATATGTCAAAATTTCAACAAAAAGGCCTTTTTATCCCATGTTTTCAATACAAAACACGTATAAGTGTCTATTGAATATAAAGTTTAACAAGAATTGCTTAAAGCGGATCTACATCATAATACATCTGTAAAGCCCCATAGCGTTTATCTTGCATCAGTGCCGTTTGTTGTTGGCGCAAGCAGAGACGCACACGCGCCAAATCGATATTATTTTCAAGTTTTATTACAATCTTGCGTATGTTCAGTTCCTTTATACGTGCCACAGCAGGTTTATCGGGGCCGAGCACACGTGACCCAAAATGCTGCGTAAGCGGCCCGCAAACTCGGTGGCGGCCGACTCTACAACATTATCCATACGGTGTTTTAAAAAGACATATACTAAATGGTAGAAGGGCGGATAGTGGAATAATTGGCGTTCGGCCACCAGCGATTGATAGAAGCCCTCATAATCGTTATGCACGACCTGAGCGATAACTGGCAACTGTGGATTCTTGGTTTGCAATAACACTAACCCTCGTTTCCCTTTTCGTCCTGCACGCCCACTCACCTGTGCCATCATGGTGTAGGCATGCTCATAGGCCCGGAAGTCGGGATAATTGAGCATATTGTCGGCACTCAATATCCCCACCACGCTCACATTATCAAAGTCGAGTCCTTTCGTCACCATTTGCGTACCTATTAATATATGTGTACGCCCATCGGCAAAATCGGCAATCATACGTTCTAAGCGTTGCGGGTGCGGGTGGTATCAAGGTCCATGCGCGCCACTTGCGCCTCTGGAAAAGCCTCGCGTATATAGTCTTCAATCTTCTCGGTGCCAAAACCTCTACCACGTAAGTCAGTGCTCTCGCAGTTTGGACAACATGTGGGCACGCCATAGGTATAGCCACAATAATGACACGTTAGCACGTTCATTGTGCGGTGCAGAGTCAGGCTTACATCACAGTTTTTGCAACGTGGTGTCCAGCCACACACATGACATTCAACCATGGGGGCATATCCACGGCGGTTCTGAAACAATATCACCTGTTTCTTTTCGTCCAAAGCCTGACGCATGGCCGCCAACAATTGGGGCGAGAAAGGACCACGCATCATCTTTCGGCGTTGTAAGTCTTTAATGTCTACTACCTGAATTTCGGGCAAAGCAATATCTTTGAAGCGCTTTGTAAGGCGCACCAATCCATATTTGCCTGTTTTTGCATTAAAATAGCTTTCGGCCGAAGGTGTAGCAGTACCCAGTAAAGTCTTGGCATCATACATAGCAGCCAGCACTATGGCTGCCGAACGGGCATGATAACGCGGAGCAGGATCTTGCTGTTTAAAAGAGGTTTCGTGTTCTTCGTCAATCACCACAAGTCCCAGGTTGCGGAAGGGCAACCACAGAGCCGAGCGAGCACCTATAATAATATCGTAAGGCTGAGCCGAAAGTTGTTTACGCCATATCTCAACACGTTCAGCATCCGAATACTTCGAATGATAGATGCCTAACCGATCGCCAAATACCGAGCGTAGACGTGTCGTCATCTGCACGGTAAGGGCTATTTCTGGCAACAGATATAATACCTGTTTGCCCTCATCCAGAGCTTTTTGTATGAGATGGATATAAATTTCTGTTTTTCCGCTCGACGTTACACCATGTAGCAACACCACATTTTTCTTCAACATCTGAAAAACAATCTGGTTGTAAGCATCTTGCTGAACTGTATTCAGAGCCTTAATATGTTCTGGATGTGCCTCACCACCATTATTTAGGCGTCCTACCTCTCGCTCATAACACACAAGGAGATGGCGGTCGGTCAAGGCCTTAAGAACCGCTGTGGTGCAGTGGGCCTCGTTCATCAGTTCTTCGCGCGTAATCTCAACCACGGGTTCTTGGGGCTGCTGACCGTTGAGGGTGTCCCAATGGCTCAAAGCGAGATAGCAAGCGAAGGTGCGCAACTGCTTTTCGGCACGACGCAACATGCTTAGGGCAATGTGCAAGGCTTGCTCATTACGAAAATTTTGAGGAAGGGTAACATAGGTCTCGGTGCGAGGGCGGTAACCATCTTCTACCTTTAGGCCAGGAGGCAATGCTGCCTTAAATACATCGCCAATGGGCGACATATAATAGTCAGCCACCCATTGCCACAACTTAAATTGCTGTGGCAATAGGATTGGTTCGGTATCGAGCACCTGCATGATAGCGCGCGTCTTAAACTGAGGCTGACGATGATGCACCTCAGCAACCATAGCCGTATAAGTTTTGCTCTTACCCAACTGCACCTGCACACGCACACCTTGACACACCATGCTTTGCATCGTGTCAGGCACGGCATAGGTAAACAGGCCTTCAAGGGGTAAAGGCAATATAACATCTACATACATCATGTGAACAGCGCCTTAAAGCTTCTTTGAAGAAATGGGTTGTTCTACATTAGGCTGAATGGGCTGCACATCAGTGGGCAGAGGTGTCTGCACATCATTGTTTTGTGCAGACTTTACATCCGACTTCAACTCGGGATACTGTATACGGGTGTGATATATCGACTTTAAACGCTCGATAAGCACTTGTTTAGCTACGGCAAGGTCATGGAAATTAATAGGACAATCGCTAAAGTAGCCACTCTCTACATCGCCATCAATAATACGGTTTACCAGGTTACTGATGCTCTCTTCTGTATACTCGTTCAACGAACGCGATGCCGCCTCTACCCCGTCAGCAATCATCAAGATAGCTTGTTCACGGGTGAAGGGGTTAGGGCCAGGATATGAGAAGGGGGCAGGATCAACCTCTTCATCAGGATGCTGATTTTGATAATTGATATAAAAATATTTAGCCACTCCCGCACCATGATGCGTGAGTATGAAGTCTTTAATAATTTGAGGAAGGTTTGCCTTCTCGGCCATCTTTACACCTTCAGTTACATGACTGATGATGATGCGAGCGCTCTCCTTCAACGACATATTTTCATGTGGATTGATGCCCGTTTGGTTCTCGGTAAAGAACACAGGATAGGTCATTTTTCCTATGTCGTGATACAAAGCACCCGTACGCACCAAAAGACTCTTTGCACCAATCTTATTGGCTATCTCGGCTGCCAAGTTGCCCACGGTAATTGAATGTTGGAAGGTACCAGGAGCCACCTCGCTAAGATCGCGCAACAAACCACGGTTTGTGTTTGAAAGTTCAAAGAGGGTAACATTTGACACAAAGCCAAAGGTTTTCTCAATGATATACATAAGCGGATAAGCCAGCAACAGCAGCACACCATTCACTGCAAAATGCACATTCATTTCGTGGTCCATTTTCATAAAGTCGTTGTCTTGCATCATCTGCAACGACAGATATACCACCACCGACGAAACCGCTACCAACAAAGCAGTTTTAAACACTTGGGCACGGCGTAACAGTTCGCGCAACGAATAAATGGCCACAAAGCCAGCCGTGAGCTGGATGATGATAAACTCGTACTGATATTTTACGGCAGCAGCACATATCATCACCATGATAACATGGGTGGTAAAGGCCGTGCGCGAGTCCATAAACACACGCACAAACATGGGCACCATAGCAAAGGGTATGATGTAAACACTCATAAAATTGTGACGCATAAATAGCGACAGCACCACAGGGAACAGGGTGAGCAGTACATATAACATAGCTATGCTACGAGGCTTATCGAAATAGTCGCGACGGAACAGCAGCAGATAGGCAGTAAAAATAATGACCATAATGCCCACATACAGTATCTGGCCTAACAGTGTGCTGGTAATTTGGTTCTGCGAAGCGATACGACGCTTTATCTCACGCTCAAACGAGTTAAGCACGCGATATGTATAGTCGTTCACGATATCACCTCGATCAATAATCTTTTGACCTGCCATCACCATACCACTGGCAGGTGGTATGCTGCTCAGCAAATCGCTCTTCTCAGTCTCGCTGCGAGCTTTATCATATTCAAGATTAGGCTCAATATAATCGGTAAGATTACACTTCGACAGAGTAACACGATGCGGACTGATTTGCTCATCAAGAAATAGCTGCTCATAAGCCGAGAGCGTAGAATAAATGCAGCCTATCGTTTCGCCTTGCGCACTATTGCCATTCACCACACGTATAACAGCAGAAGAATCTTGCGACACCACATTATAGTCGGGAGTATCCATGATACCTATTTGGTAGAGACGCGTTAAACGGTCGGCAATAAGGGGCACAAAATGATAGGGCAAGCCAGGTATACCTTCACGAAAATCGTGCAAAAAACGTTTCACCTGCTTGCGTCCCACTTCTTCATTAAAATTGTAATAGGGCTGAAACAGAGCCAACATCGAGTCTTGCTCTTCTTTTAAAGCATCATCGGTCTTATAAATAGGAAAATCGAATTGGGCAATGAAAGAGCCATACATCCAAGGTTTACCTACATCGTAGCGAAAACGCTGACCTTGCTCGCGCGGCATGGCCCACACAATAAATCCCACGGTTACCACTACCAATAAGGTACGGGTGATGGTGTTTCGCCAGAAAATGCGTTTATTTGTATTCAATTCGTTCATATCTATGCAAGGATTACGTTCTTATAAGCAAAAAACACGTTCTTATTAAATCATGATAATATTCACATTTCACACCGAAAACGCCTTTCACACAAGCAAAATACGCTTTCATTTGCGAAAATACTAAAAAAACATTTATAATAGAAAAAAAATGAGTATTTTTGCAAAAATTATTATAGATATTGGGGGAGGTGTGCCCCACTTCCTTGCCATCATAAACAAAAAGGACGACGGTAACGGCCGTAACGTCATCAACAAATACTTTTACTTGAAATGACAGAAAGAAAAGTAAGGGTGCGCTTTGCACCCAGCCCTACAGGACCGCTCCACATCGGAGGCGTTCGCACAGCTCTTTACAACTATTTGTTTGCACGCCAGCATGGCGGCGATTTGGTTTTCCGTATCGAAGATACCGACTCGCACCGCTTTGTGCCTGGAGCCGAAGACTATATCATTGAGTCGTTCAAATGGCTTGGCATTAAGTTTGACGAGGGAGTGTCGTTCGGAGGCGAGCATGGCCCCTATCGCCAAAGCGAGCGTCGCAGCATCTATAAAGAATATGTAACCCAACTGCTGGAGGCAGGCAAGGCATACATTGCCTTCGATACCCCCGAACAGTTGGAGGCCAAGCGCAACGAAATTCAGAATTTCCAGTACGATGCCCATACACGTATGCAGATGACCAACTCGCTAACACTGGGTAAAGAAGAAACTGAACGTCGCATTGCCGATGGCGAACAATATGTAGTGCGCTTCATGGTAGAACCCGGCATCGACGTGCATGTAAACGACATGATACGTGGCGATGTGGTGATAAAGAGCGATGTGCTTGACGACAAAGTATTGTATAAGAGCGCCGACGAATTGCCAACCTATCACCTGGCAAACATTGTTGACGACCACTTGATGGAGATTACCCACGTCATTCGTGGCGAAGAATGGTTGCCCAGTGCTCCGCTGCACGTGCTGCTGTATCGTGCCTTTGGTTGGGAAGACACTATGCCCATCTTTGCACATTTACCCCTGTTGCTAAAGCCAGAAGGAAAAGGTAAACTGTCAAAACGCGACGGCGACCGATTGGGCTTCCCTGTATTCCCACTGGAATGGCACGACCCCAAGTCGGGCGAAACATCATCAGGCTATCGCGAGAGCGGCTACTTCCCTGAAGCTGTTGTCAACTTCCTCGCACTGCTGGGCTGGAATCCAGGCACAGAGCAGGAGATGTTTACACTCGACGAGCTGGTAAATCTCTTCGACATTACCAAATGCTCAAAGGCAGGTGCCCGCTTCGATTATCAAAAAGGCATTTGGTTCAACCACGAATATATCTTGCGCAAGAGCAATGAAGAAATAGCACAGTTGTTTGCACCCATTGTTGCCAACAACGGCGTAGACGAGAGCATGGAACGTATCACGCTGGTAGTATCAATGATGAAAGACCGCGTGAGCTTTGTAAAAGAACTGTGGCCATTGTGCTCATTCTTCTTCATCGCACCTACCGAGTATGACGCTAAAACCGTAAAGAAACGTTGGAAGGAAGACTCGGCAAAGGTTATGGGCGAACTGGCAGAGGTGCTGCAAGGCATCGACGACTTCTCTATCGAAGGCCAAGAACCCATCGTACTGAAATGGGTTGAAGATAAAGGCTACAAGCTGGGCGACGTTATGAACGCCTTCCGCTTGGCATTGGTAGGCATTGGCAAAGGTCCGGGCATGTTCGACATCTCGGCATTCCTTGGTAAAGAGGAAACCATCCGCCGCCTGAACAAGGCCATCGAGGTACTGAAGTAATCAAGAAAACGTAACAACGAAAAGCAAAAACCACACAGTTGTGTACAATATTGCCATTTATTTTTATCTTATCGGAGTGGCCATCGGTAGCCTCTTCAACAAGAAAATAAAGAAAATGTGGCGTGGCGAACGCGAGGCGGTGGCTCTACTAAAAGAAAAGGTAGACCCCACCGCTCAGTATGTTTGGTTCCACGCTGCCTCTTTGGGCGAATTTGAACAAGGACGCCCCCTTATCGAACGACTGAGGGCTACACATCCTGAATATAAAATTCTGCTCACCTTCTTCTCACCATCAGGCTATGAAGTAAGGAAAAACTATGAAGGTGCCGACATTGTGTGCTACTTGCCGCTCGACACGATACGTAACGCACGACGCTTCTTGCGTGCAGTGCGCCCCGTGATGGCGTTCTTCATAAAGTATGAATTTTGGTACAACTATCTGCACATCTTAAAACATCGCGGCGTACCTGTTTACAGTGTTTCGAGCATCTTCCGTCCAGGACAGGTTTTCTTCAAATGGTACGGACATAGTTACGGAAAAGTATTGCGCTGTATCAGCCACTTTTTTGTACAAAACGAGGTAAGCAAAGATCTGCTAAAAAGTATAGGCATTGAAGATGCCACGGTGGTGGGCGACACACGCTTCGACCGCGTACTTGAAATTAAAGACCAAGCAAAAAAGCTCCCCATCGTTGAAGCGTTTAAGGGCATAAATAACAGCAATAGTGGCTGCAAAGTATTTGTAGCAGGCTCAAGTTGGCAACCTGATGAAGATATCTTCATACGCTTTTTTAATGAACATCCTGACTGGAAACTGATTATTGCACCTCATGTTATCGGCGAAGATCATCTGTCTTACATCCTTGAAAAGCTAAAGATGAAGACCGTGCGCTACACACAAGCCACTGAAGCATCGGCTGCTGAGGCACGCTGTCTTATCATCGACTGCTTTGGTTTGCTATCCACAATCTATCGTTACGGCGAGATTGCCTATGTAGGCGGTGGATTTGGGGTAGGTATTCACAACGTACCTGAAGCAGCAGTATGGGGAGTACCCGTAATCTTCGGCCCTAACAACAAACGTTTCCAAGAGGCGCAAGACCTGCTGGCATGCAAAGGAAGCTTTGAAGTCACCGACTATGAAAGTTTCAACGCCATCATCTCACGACTTATTTCAGACGAAGAATTTTGCCGTCAGAGCGGCGAAGCAAGTGCCAACTATGTAATGAGTCGTTCGGGAGCATCTGAGAAGATTATGCAAAGCGTAATGGGCAAATAAAGCAATTGATGCAAAGGAACATCACTCCATATTCGTATCACATCTACATTTAATCCTATTACAGATAATATAAACAAGAAAGCGCATGACCCACATAGGTTATGCGCTTTCTTGTTTATACACGATATAAAGTATATAAAACAGAAAACACGCGTCATACCCCTATCATTATATAAATATGTAAACATGTCAAAGAGCACCGCTGAACCAATCAGCAGTGCAAAGATACTATCGCGTAAAAGCGAAAGCAAGGATCAGGGGTATTAAATTATTGCTAAGACTAGTAAGCCAACATACTGCCATAGCAAGACTTAGCAACCATAGCAAGTAATTATTTCGCGCTTCGCACGTTTTCACTTGAACACGAATTTACATAAATTATCAAATAGGCCGGTGGCCTCTGTGCCACGTCCTCCCGACA
>ERZ859937.460-NODE-460-length-17190-cov-2.274584_pt1 | contig 17190 bp, 10 predicted proteins | sample MGYA00509985_ERZ859937 | MGnify/ENA primary metagenome ERZ859937 (study PRJEB30046, sample SAMN00715169) | human gut metagenome | study: EMG produced TPA metagenomics assembly of the A metagenome-wide association study of gut microbiota in type 2... | reverse complement strand
GGGTTCGGAAGGGTGGAAGGGGTACAAGTACAAATTGGAATCCAAGAATATTCCCTGTTTTGATGTATATCATAATCCGCTTTGACGTATATCAAAATGAATCAGGATATACATCAAAACGGGTCTTTGCAGACTGAATACTTCTTGCACAAGTAGCGATAGGTGTCTTTTAGAATTTATCCTTTCTTGTTTGAATGAAAGAGGTTTATTTGAGTGAAGAGAGCAGCTCATTTACCGCTATTCGATAGTTGGCAAGTTTACTGGTTTTGTGTATCGCTTTTTTTGCCTTGCGGTTGCCGTCGGGCAATAAGTATTCCCAAAAACTTTTCATTTTCATCAGCAATTGCATTTCTCCGCCTTGCAACTGTTCTTCATAGCTATTATATACTTCTGTATGCAGTTGACTTACTTTTTCTGCCATTTCATCGGGAGATAGTTGTCTTCCTTGTTGATATTCCCATGCCAGGGCAGGGTTGGCGAGCAGCCCACGCCCTATGACAAGTCCTGCCAGTTTCGGAAAGCGCTCTGTAATGACCTGTATATCTTCTGTTGTACGCAAATCTCCATTGTATAGCAAGGGTTTGTTACATCCGTTATAAAACGCTTCAAATCCGTTTAAATCCACCTCTCCTTTATACTGTTGTTTTCCTAAACGCGGATGTAGGATTATGTGTGTGAAAGGAAGTGAGTTCAGCAGAGGTAAAAGTGCAAGGCATTCATCCGCATTTTCCCAACCCAATCTGAGCTTGACGGAAAAATGGATCTGAGGATATTTTCCGGTTGCGGCAGTCAGCAATTCTTTAATTTCATCGGGATATGGTAACATCCCTGCGCCATTATGCCGCTTGACCAACATTGGGAAAGGACATCCTAAATTGATATCTACATGCTGGTAATTATTTTCGATGAAAAGGGACATTATTTGTTCCAGTTTCTCCGGCTGCGGTGCAATCAATTGAGGAATTAAATATACTCCCTTATTATTTTCCGGAGCTATATCACGTACATCTTTACGACGGATTTCGCCATGCTCTACACGTACGAAAGGGGAGTAATAGGTGTCAATACCGCCAAAAATGCGGGTATGTGCTCGTCGGTAGGCTGCATCTGTGTAGCCTTGAAGCGGGGCAAAATGGATAGGTAGTAAATTATCATTCATGTGTGCAAAGATAAGCATTTAACTTCTCCGGCATAAAAAAGAAGAGGAAAGAATCTCACGATTCTTCCCTCCCTGCATGTTAAATTGATTAAGGTCTGTTGATTATTGATAATAAATATGTAAGGTTAGAAGTTTTGTGTTACATTAATATCCAGCGTTATTAGTCCATCCGGCCATTTCTACTTCGGTCATTGGTATAGGAAGATAGTAATGTCCGTTAGCTTTATAAACAGAGTTGTTATATATGTCAGGACGAAGTTCTGCTGCTTTCTCACGGCGAATGATATCAAACCAGCGCTTACCCTCTACATATAATTCCCAACCGCGTTCGGCAAATACAGCTTTATCAAATTCTTGCGGATTGGTGGTATTGGTAACACGGTCAGCAGGAACGTGAGCCCGGAGTTGTACGTCTTTAAGACATTCTTTGGCAAGGTCATTTACGGTATTGGTTGCAAGTGTAGAAGCTTCTGCATACATTAGCAATACATCTGCGTAACGATATACAGTTGTTAATCCGTTAGACAACTGGCTGATGGTTCCATTTTTAAGGATTTCATCATAGTCTCTGAATTTTTTAATTAATGGTAACTTGTTAGCGCTTTGTTGCCAAGTAATTAATTTGGTTTGTGCTTTGTCTGTATACCATTCCGTTTCAAATGTACATGCTTTACGGTCATCATCAGGGTACGCAGCCATAAAATCGGCACTGGCAAAGTAGTCACCCCATCCTGCAGGATAGTAATCAGAAGGGAAGAATGATTTCCCATATTGGCTGGGATTAACACCTACTTTATTGTGTATGGCGAACATATGTTCGTTTGCTTCAGTTTTTTTAGCTTCTTTCCAAAGATCGGCGTAGTTATCCGTTAATTTTAATTTGGAATGTTCTATGATATCCTGTGCTACTGTAGCGGCTTTAGCATAGTATTCTGTCCCTTTATGTAAAGGCCAGCCTGCCATTGTCATATATACATCTGTCAGCAGGGCTTTTGCAGCCCATTGCGAGGGGGTGTCACTTGAACCTGTGCGACTTGTTGTAGGGAGATCCCGGCAAGCAATCTCTAAATCAGGAAGGATAACTTCTTCATAAATTTGGGCGACAGGTATACGTGGAGTTGTGGAATTGATTGATTCTTCCGTATTAGTAACTTTGGGTACGTCACCAAAAATCCGCACGAGGTAGAAATAAGATAATGCACGCATAAAATTGGCTTCAGCTACAACCGCTTTATATTTGGGAGCATCGTCTCCACTCGGAATGGGGGTTCCGTTAATAATCTTATTGGCTCCGTTGATAACTTTCCAGAAGTTTTGCCATAAAGCAGTAATGTCTTTTACTACAGTACCAGCTCCCGGATTCATATTATACAGAGGAATCATGTCGTTATTAGGTTTTGCTATTTGAGGCACAACATCACCTGCAGCTGTATTATAGCGAATCAGACGACAGCTAAAACCATAGTTCTCAGACCAAAGATTATTGTATAAACCGGTAACGCTTTTGGATACGGTTGCCAGATTTTGAGGATACTGTATATATTCTTCCTCTGTGAGGAAAGATTGCGGATCTTGGGTTAAATCTACGCAAGAAGTTGTTAAGAGCAAGCAACTTGCAGATAAAAAAGTGAATATATTCTTTTTCATATAAATATCAGTTTAATAGGTTTAGAATGAAAGATTAATACCGAACAAGAAATTACGTCCGTTAGGATATACACCCCAATCAGCACCTTGTGTCAGAGCAGTACCTAAAGCAGCTTCAGGATCCAGACCGGAATAACCGCTGAAATGGAACGGGTTCTGTACAGATGCATATAGGCGGAATGCATTGATGTGAATATTTTTACATATACTCTCCGGTAAGTTATAACCTAATGTGATACTTTTTACTTTTACAAAGCTTCCGTTTTCGACGAAGCGGGTACTGATGGCCTCACGAATATCTCCGGCTCCAACTTGTACGAATCCCGGAATGTCCGTATTTTCATTTTCCGGTGTCCAACGGTTCAAGAACTCTGGATTTGGAGTGACTAAGTCTGTAGTACATCCTGGCAATGAACCGAAACGAGACTGATGAGTAGCGTTGTAAATGTCAAATCCGTGGAAACCTACAATGAAAAGTGATAAGTCAAAGTTCTTATAGGAAACGGTATTATTCCACCCCCAATTGAATATAGGTTGTCCGCACCCAATAATATCTTGGTCTGATTCATTGTAAACACCGTCACCATTAACATCTTTATATTTAGCTTGACCGGCTACTACTTTATAGAGAGTTCCATTAGTCTGTTCCTTACCATTTTTATCCAAAATAGGCTTTCCTTGATTATCTTTGGCAATGGCATTTACATCAGCCGTTTTCCATACGCCTTCATAGGTATATCCCCAGAAAGTTCCAAGCTTTTCTCCTTCAATCATTTTGAAGATTTTCTTCTCAAACTTATCTCCCATGGATTGTTTCTTATCCAAGGTTGGAATACGTTCGTATTTACCGTTATTATGACTTAAAGTTAAATCAGATCTCCAATTCCAGTCTCTGCCACTTACAGGGGTTGCACCTAATGTAACTTCAATACCGGTATTGCGGATTTCACCTGCATTTTTGAGCAATGAAGGCCAACCGGTGTGGTAAGGCTGAGCTACTTCAAGCAAAATATCTTTAGATAACTTATTGTAGTAGTCGATACTTGTAGTTAAGCGTCCGTTTAAGAAAGAGAAATCTACTCCGGCATTGATTTGGATATTGCGCTCCCATTTCAAATCTCTTGCGGCGGGTCGTCCCAAGACATAAGAAGTAGTTCCATCGGAGTTCTTAACAGCCTCCATTTGTGAATAAATACGGTAGATTTCAACAGCTTGGTTACCTACGGCACCATATCCTAAACGGATTTTGAATTGATCCATCCAGTCTACATCTTGCATGAATGACTCCTGTTTTACATTCCATGCCAAAGCAACTGAGGGGAAATAATCCCATTTGTCTGCCAGACGAGAAGAACCGTCTGCACGAATGGAGGCAGTCAACATATAACGATCCATTAATACGTAGTTAACACGGAGCAATCCGGACATCAGAGAGGCTTTCTCTCTATTTGAACTGGCTAAAGCCTGATCGGCATATTCAAGACCATTGAAGCCTAATTTATCGGCAAATGCCAAATAGCGTGCCGTACTGGTATGGGTATAGTCGTTTGAATGTTGTTGTTCGAATACGGCTGTAGCATTAATACGATGGTTTCTGTTGAACTCTTTTGTATAGTTTAAAGTATTGGTATTTAAGAAACTGAAATCCCAATCACTGCTGGCATTTGCCTCTGTGTAGGAATTGGCAAAATAATTGTAGCTATCTTCATTATGGGCTGCATTTCTCAGTCTGTTGGCAAATGTGATACCCACTTGTGAACGGAAGGTCAATCCATCAAGGATATTGAAGTTTACATATCCTTGGATATGGTTGTTGAGACGTTTGTTAGCCGTATTAATATTGTCAATATGTCCCATCGGATTGTATGCGGGGTTACCATTAATGGCGAATTTATTGTTGTATTCACCTTTGTCATTTTTTGGTTCTACTGTTGGAGCATAGTTAATGGCAGACAGAAGCAAACCGTTATATTGCGTCATACGCGGACCTGCGGTTTCGCTATAGTCACCCCATAAGTTAAGTCCTACATTAACCCATTTCTTGATTTCAGTATCTAATTTTAAACGCCAGTTATATTGCTTATATACAGATTCTTTGATAATACCTTCTGTGTTTTCGTAACGCAAAGAAGCCAGATAACTGGTTTTTCCATTCTTACCTGATATGGAGAGATCGTAATTCTGTGCTAAAGCCGGTTCATTGAAGATATGATCAATGTAGTTGAATCCGGCTTGTCCGTTTTTGAATGCAGCTACTTGTTCGGGAGAGTAGAGAGCGCCTTGTTGCTCTGGTTTTGTATAATACTCTTTCTTAAACTGATTGGCAAGGTCTGCAAATTCCCCTGCATTTAGCATATCAGGCTTTTTAAGCACGGTTTTTACATTTACGAAAGCGTTGAATTCAACTGTTGTTTTATCTGTTTTCGGGGTTTTAGTGGTTACCAGAATGACACCATTGGCACCACGTGAACCATAAACAGCTGTTGCTGAAGCATCTTTTAAAACTTCAATAGACTGAATATCGCTTGGGTTGATATTCTTTAAGTTGCCGCCGATAAAGCCATCAATAACAACTAACGGTCCTGTATCACCGGATACAGAGTTAATACCACGGACGCGAATTGTTGAAGCTTGGGAAGGGTCACCGCCATTGGCTACCGATACACCGGCCAAACGTCCTTGTAGAGCGTCTGTAACTGTAGCAGTCGGAGTATTTTTCATCACTTCAGCTGCTTTCACAGAAGCCACTGCACCTGTCAAGTCACTCTTGCGTTGAACGCCGTAACCTACTACCACAACTTCTTGCAGTAATTGGCTGTCTTCGCTCAGTTTTACATCAATTTTGGTTTTTCCGGTTACTGCCACCTTTTGTGACTGATAGCCGATATAAGAAAATACAAGAGTCGCATTTGCAGGAACGTTAGGAAGATTGTAATTTCCATCGATGTCGGTGATACATCCGTTAGATGTTCCTTCTACTTGGATAGAAGCACCAATCACTGGACCAAGGTTGTCGGTTACTGTACCTGTTACTGTAATGTTCTGTGCATTTGCTTGGATAGCAAATAATACAAAGAGCAACATAGTACCTAATGTCTTTAGTAGATTAGATTTCTGTTTCATAAATATTAATTTAATTGGTTATTGAAAAAAGGTTGCTTTTAATTTAGATTTACTTGAATCATAGTTAAAATCACTGCACAAATGTATATGATATTTAGATTGAAAACGTTTGCTTATTGTCCGCAAATAATCTGATTTTGTACATTACCTGCGGACAATATAATTACCAGCTATTCTATAACTTTCTGATTATTTGCATTTTTTACTTCTTCCAGTAGGGTGGACAGTGCCTTTACTTTATCAGGATGGGCTTCGGCAATATTGTTTTTTTCCGAAGGATCGATAGATAAGTTATAAAGTTGGGGTTCGGGATTATTTCCCATTTCCATTTTAGTCCAATATTCCAATGCGGGTTTGTCGCTTGGTTCAATGTACTTCCAGTTATTTTGAATGATAGATAAGGTATTATTCAAATTCTGTTGTACCACATAGTCGCATCCGATGGTGTCTGTACCGAGGAAGTTACTGAGTTGGTCGCGGCTGTCGGGAGCAACACCTGCGGGAAGTTGGTGATTCAGTAAAGTTGCGAATGAGGCATATACGTCAATCATGGAGAACAGAGCCTGCTGCTTACCCGGTTTGATTCCGTCCGGCCAGCGGACAATGAATGGAATGCGGGTTCCGGCATCAAATGCGCTATATTTGCCCCCGCGATAATGTTTCATCGGAGTGTGCCCGTTCAGTAGTTCAAAGGCTTGGTCTTGATAACCGTCGTCAATGACAGGGCCGTTGTCGCTACATAATACGAAGATTGTATTATCGGCAATATTCAGGCTGTCGAGGGTGTGCATAATTTCACCAACCGTCCAGTCCAACTGTAAAATAACGTCACCACGCGGGCCTAAGCCGCTCTTCCCTGCAAAACGTGGATGAGGAACGCGGGGAACATGAACATCCTGCGTACCCATATATAGGAAGAAAGGTTCGTTTTTGTGTGAAACGATGAAGTCTTTAGCCTTGTCGGTAATGACATCTGCGATGTCCTCGTCCACCCAAAGAGCGGATTTGCCGCCGGTCATCCAGCCAATGCGGGGAATACCGTTGATAATGGTGTTATTATGCCCTTGGCTGGGTTTCATTTTCACTAATTCGGGATTTTCAAGCCCCGTGGGCCAGTCGCCTACCTTGTGGTCGTAATTGACGGTGATAGGGTCTTTAGGGTCAAGACCTACAACATGAGCATTCTCTACGAAAACACAAGGCACACGGTCTACTGTGGCGGGAATGATGAACTCGTAGTTGAAGCCTATATCCTGTGTATTTGGTCTGATTTCACGGTTGAAGTCTGTTCCGCCTTTGGGACCCAGTCCCAGATGCCATTTGCCGATAGCGGCTGTAGCATATCCGGCACTTTTAAACATATCTGCCATGGTGTATTGTTCGGGACGGATAATCATTTTTACATCTCCTGCGGCAATATCCGTATCCGGTCTGCGCCATGCATATTCTCCTGTCAGCAAGGAGTAGCGGGATGGGGTGCTGGTAGCGGCTACAGTATGTGCATTAGTAAAACGGATGCCTTCCGATGCCAGTTTGTCAACATGGGGAGTTTCTACATTCTTGGCTCCGTAACATTTTAAATCTCCATATCCCAGGTCATCTGCCAGAATAACGATAACATTGGGCTTTTTCGGGTCTTGCGTACTGTTTTTTTGAACGGTTTCTGCTGTTGCAGAGTTACAAGCGGCTAATGAGGCAAGTAAGGATATGCCTGCATAATTTCTACTTTTCATCTCTATTTATTTAAGGTTTGATTCGGATACATCTCTATTTTCACTTTCCGGTTTCTCGACCTGAAGGTGAAAAACGACGGAAAGTTATCAAGAAAATCTTGAAGCAGCAAAAAAGAGGGCCGAAATATGATTTGAAAGTGTCTGGAATTAGATGATAATGCCCCCACCCAGTACTACATCATCCCTATAAAAAGCGGCTGCTTGTCCCGGGGCAATGGCTGTCAGCGGCTCATGCAGTTGTACATGCAGGGTGTTATCCGGTTGCAGGGTTACTGTGCAGCGGTTTGCTTGTTTCCGATAGCGTATTTTGACGATGATGTCGTCCTTATTTAGTAATAAAGCGGGATTGGTGATGCGCCATTCTTTCAGTCTCATTTCTGTTTTTTCCAGTGCTTTCAAGTCGCTCAGTATGACTTTGTTTTCTGCCGGAATGATTTCTTTGACAAAGACAGCCCGGTTAAGATCTATGCCCAATCCTCTCCGCTGGCCGATGGTATAGAAAGGATAACCTTTGTGCCGTGCGATAAAATTCCCCATTTCATCGAAGAATTTACCCGGTAGGATACTTCCTTCAGGCAATTCCTTATGCAGGAATGTGCGGTAGTCCATGGGGCAGAAGCAGACTCCCAGACTGTCCCGTTTATGGGCGGCTTTCAGAAAACCACGCTCTGCCGCGATCTCACGGACACGGGCTTTAGTCAGGTTGCCCATAGGGAGAAGCATACGTTGCAGGATTTCTTGTGGCAGCCCCCATAGGAAAAAGGATTGGTCTTTATCCGGGTCGGCACCGGTAGTGATGTGATAGTATCCATTGATGAGGCGTCGGCGTACATAATGTCCTGTAGCGAAGTGATAGATCCCCATTTCATCGGATATTCTCTTCAAAAGAGGCCATTTCAGGTAGTTGTTGCATAAAGTACAGGGAACCGGGGTATGACCTGCCATATATTCGTTGATGAAATAGTCAATGATGGTTTTCCGGAAGGTGCCACGAACATCGTATGTGAGATGGGGGATGCCCAGACGTTCACATAAAGTGCGGGCATCCTCCAGATACTCTGTATCATTTCCTTTTTCATAAAAACGGAAGGTGATGCCGGTTACCTCGTATCCTGCATCCTGCAATAGAAGGGCGGCTACGGAACTGTCTGTTCCTCCGCTCATGCCTAGTAGGACTTTATTATTGGGCTCTGCTTCTTTCATCTTTATAGCAGTTTTGTGAGGATAGATGCTGGGATATCCATTCTGGAGAAGGCAAATAGTTTCTTTCCCAAATCTTTCAAAGAGGCTCCGATGTGATATACGTCGGATTGGTCTATAATAAGAAAACGGTCATGTGCTTGGCGGTAGGTTCTTATGTTTATAGGTGGATATTGATTGTTGTGTCGGGTAAGGTCTAGTTGAAGTTGCGGTGTGATTCGTTGTGTATAGATGGTGGCATCTACTCCTGTTGTGAGTTTGGAAAGCATGAGAAGTGTGCTTTCATCTATATAGTTGTCTATCAGGATAAGGGAATTCTTGGCAGATTTGATAAGGTTCGTGGCGAAAGCGTATGCGTCGAAAATCTGTCCGTCAAAGAAAATTCCTTCGACCGGAGGAAGAGAGGTGCGGACAAAAAAATCTACTTTCTCATTTAATCTGGTCAGTTGCATATCATAAGAAAGAAACTTTGCATCCACCCTTTGTTCAAGGTTGCTGATGCGTTGGTTGATGACATGACCTTTTAATAAATAATCTTTTAAAACTTGGCTTGCCCAACGGCGGAACAAAGTGGCATTTTTGCTGTTGACACGATAGCCTACAGAAATGATAGCGTCCAAATTGTATGTTTTGGTTTTGTATGACTTGCCATCCGAGGCAGTTAGTTCCAAAATGGAACATACTGAGTTTTCGTTCAACTCGCCGCTTTGGAATATATTCTTAAGATGTTTGGTAATAGCTTGGCGTTTGGTCTCAAATAACTCTGCAATTTGTGCCTGAGTCAGCCACACTGTTTCATCTTCAATGCGCACTTCCATCCTCACCGATTCATCCGGCTGGTAGAGTATGATTTCTCCTTGTTGTTCCATGTGTTCGATTTTTGGGGTACAAAGCTAGCAAATATAAATCAGACTGATCTTGCTTTCAGGCTATAATTGAAATGTAGGATGGGAAATGAAACTCCGATGACAATCTATATGATAGCGCCATCGGAGTTCTGACACACTCTTCTTATTAAGGAAGGAATGCTTGCGATATTTTTATTTTATCGGCATCAATGTGAATCCCCAATGATATTCCTTATTGGCGGGCAGGGTATGTTCCGGCAGCGGGCGGTCTCCCCAGCTGTCATAACCGGCTACACCTTGCTGTTTCATATCAATACATACTTCAACGAAATTACGTGGAGTGATATCGTTGACGTGGGTCATGCGGCGTATTACATTTTTAGCCTTTGCCTCGTCGTGGTTGGCAATCTCTTCGGGGGTGAAATTAGTCCACTGGCGAGGACGGTTAATGGCTTCTTCCGAATCAAAGTCCTCTACAGAATTGCGCAGTGCATTGAAACCGATGGTATTGTCAGCGCGTATTAACAGACCTTTTCCGCCTTTACGGCTCAGTTCCACCCAACGGGTGTCGGTGCGGTGTCCGTTTTCTTGCGGACGGACGTAGTTGTTGGTGTACATCTGGTCGGCTGTGGTGCGGTAGAGGTCGACGAAACTACTTGCATTACGGTCGATGTAGTTTTCACCCGGTCCGCGGCCGAAATATTCTACCTGATTCATATCCGATGGCAAGCGGAAACGTACGCCGATACGTGGTACGTTCAGTTTGGAAGAGGCCAGACGCTGGGCATCCTGTCCCGGTGTGAAGGTAGCCATCAGAGTTGCTTCTGACACTTCGGTACTGGCGGCTTTCATATCCGTAGAAGTAAAGGTGATATCTGCATGAACCATTCCGTCAGGATAAATGGTATATTTCATGATATACAGGTTACCTGCTGCCAGTAAATAGTTGGCTGTTAATATAGTCTTGTTGCCGTCTGTTTCTGTAGTGACATCCGCTACATTGAAGTTCTTGCTGGACTGTTTCCATATTTGCTCGCGCTTAGGCCCACCGTTACCATAATCATTGTCTGTCGGTGCGCGCCAGAAGTTAGGTTGAATACCAAAGCCTTCAGCGAAATATTCTGTACCGTTTACTTTGTATGAGGACACTAGTCCGCTTTTCTTGTTGAAAACAAACTGCATACGTGATGATAATACGGTGATGACGTCACCATCCGTGCTGACGGTAGTCTTACCGCTTGCTTTATGTTCGGCTATAGCCAATGGTTCTATGGGCAGGCGGAATTGTTCGGAAGCAATATCGTGCCCTGCAGGAATCAAGGGTTCCGGCTCTGTGGTGGTAACTACAAAATTTACAAAATATTCTGTGCCGGCCTTGGGCTTCAATCCGTTGAGGTTGATGTCCAGTTCTTTGGAGCTTTGCGGTTCGATATCTAATGATACTTTTCCGCCTTTAATTGTTTTTCCGTTTGCCTTTACGGTATAACTGATCATATACTTCTTCAAGTTGGTGAAGTAGAAACGGTTCTTTACCAGGAATTTGCCGGCAGCCGGGTCGATGGCTTCAAAACCTACATTCTGATGTGCATATTTCACTTCTGTCATGGCCGGATGCGGAGTGCGGTCCGGAGCTACGATTCCATTGCATAGGAAGTTTCCGTCGCTGGGTGCATTGGTCCCGTAATCACCTCCGTAGGTCCAGTAGGTACGTCCATTTTCGTCTTTTTCCAGAATACCTTGGTCTACCCAGTCCCAAATGTAACCACCTTGCAAGTTCGGGTACTTGTAGATCGCTCTCCATTGTGCTGCCAGATTACCATTGGAATTGCCCATAGCGTGTGAATATTCGGATGGCGCAATGGGACGGTCGCTGCCTTTTTTGCCTATTTCTTCCAGCCAGGCGGCACTGGGGTATTGGGGTACATACATATCTGTGTTCCATTCCCAAAGGGCGCGTTCATAATTTACAGGACGGTTCATCCCTTTTACTTCGCGTTCTTTCAGCCATAAATAGGTCTGATAGAAATTATAACCGTTTCCGGCTTCGTTTCCTAATGACCAAATGGCTACAGAGGGATGGTTTTTGTTACGCTCGTACATATTAATGGTACGGTCCATGTGCGGCTTCAGCCATTCGGGATGGTTGCCCAATGTTCCGCCTCGGCTTAAGTTATAATACATACCGTGGCTTTCGATATTGGCTTCATCATATACATAGATGCCATATTCATCACACAATTCATAGAACTTGCGGTCTTGCGGATAGTGGCAGAGACGTACACTGTTGATGTTGTTCTGTTTCATCAGGGTGAAGTCCTTGCGCATCAGCTCTTCGGGAACATAATGTCCTGTTTCGGGATTATGCTCGTGTATGTTTACGCCTTTCAGCTTGATGGGTTGTCCGTTGATGAACAAGCAAATGTATGGTTTGCCGTTTTCGGCTATCTGATCGGTTGGTTTGATCTCGAAACGGCGGAAACCTACCGTATAAGGAATGATCTCGCTTGTTTTTTCTCCGTCTTTCAGAGATATCAGTAACCGGTACAGGGTAGGGTGTTCTGATGTCCAGGTCTTGACGTTGCTGAGGGTGGCTTCAAAAGAGATACTCTTCTGCCCGTCCGCTGTAACAGGACAGGGGGTGTTACCTTCTGCCACCACTTTCTTTGCGGCATCCAGCAATTCGTATGCTACGGTTACCTCTTTGTTGCCTGCTGTATGGTTGGTTACGTCTACATCCAGTTTGAAGATACCATTTTTATAGGTGTCGTCCAGCGTAGACATCACGTTGAAATCTTTGATGTGAGTTTTGGGCTGTGAGAACAGAAATACATCACGTTCAATACCGCTCATGCGCCAAAAATCCTGGCATTCCAGATAAGAACCGGTACTCCAGCGGAATATTTTAATGACCAGCGAGTTTTTACCGGGTTTCAGGTAGTTGTTGATTAAAAATTCTGCCGGATTCTTGGAGTCTTCGCTGTATCCCACTTCCTGTCCGTTGACATACACGTATACACCGGATTTTGCTCCTTCCAAACGGAGGAATATGTCGCGTCCATCCCAATCGGCGGGAATTTCGATATCACGCTGATACACACCGACCGGATTGGCTTCGGGTAATTGCGGCGGTTGTGGATTTCTGGGCTTGAATTCGTATCCATGATTGGTGTAGATGGCCACTCCGTAGCCCTGTACCTCCCAGTTGCCGGGTACTTTAATCTCCTTCCAGGCTATGTTGGCATCCGGTTGCTCAATGTTGGCAGGCAGATCTTTGTATGTATCTGCATAATAAAAGTTCCATGTACCGTTTAGTAGTTTGTAATAAGGGCTGTTTTCATACTCGCCGGTCAGTGCCTGGTCCCGGTTGTCATAAGTCATGAAAGCTGTACGCGGATATTCCTTGTTGACGGCTACGGTCTGAATATCTTTCCAATAAGGTAGTTTTGTATCTTCTGCATGAAGAACTTGTGTTGAAAAAGCGCATACAGCGGCGCCAATCAGGCATTTAAATAAGGTTGTCATTTTAGGTTTCATAGGTTCAAATAGAAAAATGAAGAAGAAAGGGCGCTAGTACCGGCGCCCCTTTCCTTAAGTCCTTTTATGTAAAATAGCAATTATTTAATTGCGTCTGCTAGTTCAGCACCTGGTTTGAACTTGGTTACTTTTTTAGCAGGAATAGTAATCGTTGCTTTTGTGGATGGGTTGATACCTGTTCTTGCACTTCTTTCAGCAACAGAGAATGTTCCGAATCCGATTAATGATACTTTGTCCCCTTCTTTGAGGGCCTTTGTTACAGTTGAAACGAAAGCTTCAACTGCTTTTTTTGCGTCGACTTTGCTCAAGCCGGCTTCAGCGGCGACTGCGCTGATAAGATCTGCCTTATTCATAACGAAAATGATTAATTATTAAATGTAACACAAAAGTTTTACCAAAATCAGTGACAAATATATGCTTTCAAAATTAGAAATCAAACAGATAGCCTAAAAAAGATGCTCCAAAAATCAAAAAAACGTAAGAGAACTCTTGTTTTCTGTTATATAACAGAATAAAATTGTAAATTTGCGCGCAATCAATGTTTTATTAGACGAAGAATATTTATGAACAGTATACCTACAGTAACCAAGAATTTATTGATAATAAATGTGTTGTGTTTCTTTGGAGGCGTGGTAGCCATGAAGTATGGAATTAACCTAAACGACCTGCTGGGACTACACTTTTTTATGGCATCTGATTTTAATCCTGCCCAGTTGATTACTTATATGTTTATGCATGGCGGTTTCCAGCATATCTTTTTTAACATGTTTGCCTTGTGGATGTTTGGACGTACGCTTGAACAGGTTTGGGGACCGAAACGTTTCTTGTTCTATTATATGGTATGTGGTATAGGTGCGGGATTGGTGCAGGAGCTGGTGCAATATATACAATATGTGACCGAATTATCGCAATATGACAGTGTGAATACGGGGATTGCCGTGATTCCGATGGCGGAGTACTTGAATCTGATGACTACAGTTGGCGCTTCGGGAGCGATATATGGCATTTTGTTGGCATTCGGTATGCTATTCCCCAATAGTCAGATGTTTGTATTCCCTATCCCATTTCCTGTCAAGGCTAAATATTTTGTGATGGGATATGCTGCTTTGGAGATATTTTTGGGATTGGGTGCTTCGACCGATGGCGTTGCCCACTTTGCACACTTGGGAGGTATGATTTTTGGTTTTATATTAATAATGTATTGGAGAAAAAAGAATAATAATGGGCAGTTTTATTACTGATTTGAAAAATAGCTTCAACAAAGGGAACATATATATCCAGTTTATATATATTAATGTAGGGGTATTCATTGTAACTTCCTTATTGGGGATTTTATGGATGCTGTTCAACCGGAATGGAGCATTTGTGCTTCAATATTTGGAACTGCCGGCCTGGACGTTGCAGTTTGTCAAGCAGCCTTGGTCTTTGCTGACTTATATGTTCATGCATGCAGGCATTTTGCATTTGCTGTTTAATATGCTGTGGCTTTATTGGTTCGGGCAGATGTTTCTGTCTCTTTTCTCGGCAAAGCATTTCCGCGGACTCTATCTGTTGGGAGGTATTTGTGGCGGTTTGTTGTATATGATCGCTTACAATGTTTTTCCTTATTTCAGTGATTCTTTGTATTATTCTTATTTGTTGGGAGCATCAGCTTCCGTACTTGCTATTGTTGTAGCTACTGCGGTACGTGCACCGGAATATAGAGTAAACTTTATGTTTATTGGGACTGTTAGGTTGAAGTATGTGGCTTTGTTTATGGTTGTGACCGATTTGCTGTTTATGACATCGGGCAATGCCGGTGGCCATATCGCTCATTTAGGAGTGCTCTGGCCGGATGGTGGTTTGCTTCCGGATTGTCCCGTGGACATGATGCTACGTCATGGATAAACCGATGCTTGGATTGCTTCTCAGAAGGCCTTTCGTTTCGTCGTCAATCGAAAAAGCCGAAGATGAAAGTTCATTATGGTGATAAGGCAAAAGATTACGATTATAATGCCCGTAAAAAACAGCAAAGTGAGGAGATAGATCGTATATTGGATAAATTAAAGAAATCTGGTTATAACAGTCTGACTACCGAAGAGAAGAAAAGCTTGTTTGATGCGAGCAAGAAGTGATATATGAAATATATTGGTCGTTTTTTGGGATGGATACTACTGGGCATAAACTTGTGTATGGTGGTATTGTTACTGGTATGTGCTTACAGCCCTTATATTGATCCTGTGGCTCATCCGGTATGGTCATGTGCCGGTTTGGCTTTTCCTGCTTTTTTGATTGTTAATCTTTTGTTTCTGGTCTTTTGGTTGGTGATTTATCGTAAATATGCGTTGCTTTCATTTTTAGGCTTGGTATGTTCCATTGGTGCTATCCGTACTTATTTTCCAGTCAATGTATTTGTATCTGATGTACCGGAAGGGGCAATCAAATTCTTATCCTACAATACGATGGCCTTTGAGAAGAACCGTGCGAACACCAAGGATAATCCGAACCCTGTGTTGGAATATTTAAGAAACAGCAATGCGGATATAATCTGCCTGCAGGAATATATTGTAGGGGGACGGTTAACCAAGAAAGAGGTGGATTATGCTTTAAGAGATTATCCTTATAAAAATTATTATAAGATATCGGGGGCTAACGGTTTGGGTTGTTATTCCCGTTTTCCTATTTTGTCGGCACATCCGGTGAGATATGCCAGCCTTAACAATGGTTCCATTGCTTATAAAATCAAAGTGAATGGTGATACCTTGCTGGTTGTTAATAATCATCTGGAATCCAATAAGCTGACTGAGAAGGATAAAGAAGTCTATCGCGAAATGATGAAGGACCCTGATAAGCAAAAGGTATCGCAAGGGTCTCGTTTGCTGATCAGAAAACTGGCGGAAGCATCGGCTATACGTGCCGTTCAGGCTGATTCCATAGCTCGTTTGGTGGCCGGTTACAAAGGGGGAGGCATAATTGTATGCGGTGACTTCAATGATTCTCCTATATCATACACTCACAGGGTGGTAGGGGAAGGCCTGAATGATGCTTTTGTGGAGTCGGGAAACGGCTTTGGCATATCTTATAATCAAAATCATTTTTATTTCAGAATAGACAATATTTTATTGAGCAAGAATTTAAAATCTTACCGTTGTACGGTGGATAATACGATAAAGAGTTCGGATCATTACCCCATTTGGTGTTATGTGGCGGAGAAGTGATTTTACATACCTTTAATTGACAGATTATGAAAAGACTATTATTTACGTTAGCGACGTGTTGTGTAATGTGTGCATGTGAACAGAAAACAGAAATGAATCCGTTCTTTACGGAATTCCAGACCGAGTACGGTGCTCCCGATTTTACTAAGATCAGACTGGAGCATTATGAGCCTGCTTTCTTGAAAGGAATAGAGGAGCAGAATGCGGAAATTAAGGCAATAGTTGATAATCCCGAGGAACCTACTTTTGAAAATACCATTGTGGCGCTGGATAAAAGTGGCGGGATTCTGGCGAGAGTAAGTGGGGTGTTTTTTGCATTGACCGAAGCGGATACAAATGATTCGTTGACGGCCTTGAATGAAAAGATGGCTCCTGTACTTTCAGAACATAGTGATAATATTTATTTGAATCAGGATTTGTATAAACGGGTGGCTGATGTGCATCAACAGGAAAAGGAAGGTAAGATAACTCTTACGACTGAGCAACACCGGCTGTTGGACAAGTATTATAAAGCTTTTGTCCGTTCGGGTGCCGGACTGGATGCCGGAAAACAATCCCGTTTGAGGGAGATCAATAAAGAATTGTCGACTTTGGGGATTGCTTTCGACAATCATATCTTAAATGAGAATAACGCTTATCAGTTGGTTATCGAGAATGAGGCTGATTTGGCCGGGTTACCCGAATGGGTGAAAGCGGGGGCCGCAGAGGAAGCGAAAGCTGCTGGAAAAGAAGGGAAATGGCTATTCACT
>ERZ859937.459-NODE-459-length-17190-cov-2.351736_pt1 | contig 17190 bp, 23 predicted proteins | sample MGYA00509985_ERZ859937 | MGnify/ENA primary metagenome ERZ859937 (study PRJEB30046, sample SAMN00715169) | human gut metagenome | study: EMG produced TPA metagenomics assembly of the A metagenome-wide association study of gut microbiota in type 2... | reverse complement strand
ATATGAGAGTGGTATGACAATGGTAGAAATTGCGAGCGGAACAATGTCAGTGAGAGGACGATTTATAGGTATAAAGCGTATTATGATAAACTGAGGGAAAAAGAGGAATAGACCATTTTACTGGCGTCAGTAAAATGGTTCAATGTGGGAGGAGAAAGTTTAATATGGAAAAGAAAATGATTAACAGAAATAATAGAACAATAATAACAAATCGGACATATTGCTGATGTCAGCAATATGTTCATATGAGAATTGCGGACGATTTTTTTGACCGCAAATATAAGCAGCAAATCCCGCAGCAATCCTTACGTTTTTACGGAACAAGGTGTATACATGTTAATGACTGTACTAAAAGGGGAACTTGCGGTAAGACAAAGCATTGCATATGTTGTTGATAATTATATTGGATTAAGAACGCTGGTACACCTTAAGAATTCTCCGACTGGAGTAAAGATTACTTTGTTCAGCGATAATGTTGGGAATAATAAACTTCATAATATAGAATATACGGATTTTTGCAAGAATACCGTGAATGCTACCGGGCACAAGTGTACTTTCCGACGCAACATCGAACAGTCACAGATTGATGATATGCTTGCAAAGCTGATTACAGCAATGACAAAAGAAGGAAAATTAAGGATACCATTCAGGATAAGATTGGAGCGACTGTTGACACAACGGATCTGGAAAAACAGTTATCTGTGTTAAATGCAAGTCTTCATCAGGCGGAAACAATAAAAACACGCCTTGAACGGCAGATGGATAATCTGGATGTTACAGATACCCATTACGGTAAAAAAATATCAGATTTACAGAGACGATTGGATGTTCAATATGATAGAATAGATGAAGTGGAAGAAACAATGACAGAACTGAAGTCTCAGATTTATGAGCTTAAGAAAAATCAGATTGATGCAGACAGCATATATGGATTTTTAGGTGCTTTTAATGAAGTGTATTCAGAATGTACGGATGCAGAAAAGAAACAGTTCATGCAGGCATTTATTGAACGCATTGATATATTCCCAGAAAGACGGAAAGATGGAAATTGGATTCAGAATATTAAGTTTCAGTTTCCAGTACCGATTATAAAAGAAGGCAAGGAAGTAGCACAAATCAAGGGAATTTCTTTGGACAAGGAGAAATCGGATGAGCATATGGTTTCCTTGGAAAAGTTATCAACACTTGAGACAGTATGTTTATTGTCCAAACTCCACGAAGCGAAGCGTAGACAGGCTACTTATGAGGAGATAAAGAAAAATCACAAAGAGGAGGGAATTACATGATGTATAATCCACAACTTGATACATTTATCTGCGTTGTAGAAGCTGGAAGTTTTAGTAAAGCGGCAGAAGAATTATATATAAGTGCACCTGCGGTTATTAAACAGATAAATTCTTTGGAAAACAGCTTAAATTTGCAATTATTTGAAAGAACACACAGAGGTCTTATTATTACAGAAGCTGGTAAATCGCTCTATCAGGATGCAAAATATCTGATTCAATATTCAAAAGAATCGTTGATACGGGCGCGGGAAGCAATGAATCATAATGAAGAAATCATTCGTGTTGGAATATCTCCGATGACGCCACCGGAAGTTTTTGTGGAACTTTGGCCTAAGATACAGAAAATATATCCGGAGATGAAGTTTAAATTGATTACATTTGAAAATACACCAGAGAATGCAAGAGAGATACTGGCTAATATGGGAAAGAATATTGATGTGATAGCTGGAATCTTTGATGAAACAATGCTTGAACTCAGAGGCTGTGATGGTACTGAGATTTCAAGAGAACCATTTTGTGTAGCGGTATCAATTCATCACAGGCTGGCAAAAAAAGAAAAAATTACACTTGATGATCTGGCTGGAGAAAATCTTATGCTCATGAAAAGAGGATGGAGTTATTATGGCGATATGCTAAGGGATGATATGATGAAAAATCATCCTGAAATCAATATTGTAGACTTTAATCTGTACAATGTAGAAGCATTTAACCGATGCGAAAACAATAATGAGGTATTACTGGCATTCAAGAGCTGGGAAAGTGTTCATCCACTGATCAGAATCATTCCAGTAGAGTGGGATTATACTATGCCGTTTGGAATTCTTCATTCGAAAAAACCGTCCATTAAGGTTAAGCGGCTGATAAATGCTATTAACAAGGTAAAATAAAAATTGAATACATGCGAGTAGAAACCTAAAGGTTAATACTGAATAACAAAACGAGACTTCTAATGGAGTCTCGTTTTGTTATACTTTAGCTGAAGTGAAAATGGAGGATACTATATGCAGATAAATACAGGTTAATACTGAAAGAAGGTGGTGTATTTATGGAAAAGCGGAAATTAGTACTTACAATTATTGGAGTTGTTATTTTAGCAATGGTAATCATGGTATATATCTACTTTTTAAAACCCGGCAGGGATGAAAAGAAGAATCAACAAACAATAAACCAGGTACAGACCGTACAGCAGAAGACAGATGAGAAAAAAGAAAATACAGAAAAAAATACATCCGGAGATGAATTGGAAAATGTTACGCCGGGAAGCGACGAATACTATGGATCAGAACCTTTTAAAGAGGCATACCAGCAGATACATGAGCTTTACAAAGAACAGGGATTATCGGAATCAGAGATTGATAAACTGGTGGTACTGGATGTAAAAGATAAAGATTACTTTGAAGGAACACCGGTCACTTATCAGCATGGCGGTGGCTATCTGTTTTGTCGTGACAAAGATATTATGGGATGGCTGTTCAATCAGTAAGAACCAGAATAAACCGAAGGTTAAGACTGAAAAACTTATCGAAACTTCTCAAAGGAATCTATCAGTATTATAGTATGAATGTAAGATGAATGAAAGAAAACAAGGAGGATACGACAATGGAATATATTTCATTAAATAATGGTGTAAAAATGCCAATACTGGGATATGGCGTATATCAGGTAACAAAAGAGGAATGTGAAAGATGTGTGCTTGATGCTTTAAAAGTTGGATACCGGGCGATTGATACAGCACAGAGTTTTTTAATGAGGAAGAGGTTGGAAATGCAATCCAAAAGTCAGGCATTCCAAGAGAAGAAATCTTCCTTACAACAAAGGTGTGGGTTGAACATTATGGATATGAAGAAGCAAAGAAATCAGTTCTTGAATCCATGAAAAAGTTAAAGACAGATTATCTGGATCTGGTATTGCTTCACCAGCCATTTTCAGATGCTTACGGTGCTTACCGTGCATTGGAAGATCTGTACGATGAGGGAAAAATCAGAGCAATCGGAATTTCCAACTTTTATGTAGACAGAATGGTTGATTTTGCATCCTTCAACCGCATTAAACCTATGGTAAATCAGGTGGAAACCCACATCTTCAATCAGCAGAAAGAGATGAAGGAATGGGCAGACAAATATGATATCCGGTTAGAAGCATGGGCACCATTCGGTGAGGGCAGAGGAGGCACCTTTGAGAATCCTGTCATCGCAGAGATTGCAGAAAAATATCAGAAGACTCCGGCACAGGTTATGCTTCGCTGGCATATTCAGAGAGGGGTAGTGGTTATTCCGAAATCAACACACATTGAGAGAATGGAAGAAAACTTTAATGTTTTTGATTTCACACTTTCTGATGAAGATATGAAGACTATTGCAGAACTGGACAAGAAGACAAGCTCCTTCTTCTCGCATCAGGATCCGAATATGGTGGAATGGTTCGTGAAGATGGTTGAGGAAAGAAAAAAGAATAATGACAGTTCAAAAGAAAAAAAGAACTGGTAAGCATAAGAGGAAAAATCAATGAAAGTATTACTTGTCAATGGCAGTCCACACAAAAATGGCTGTACTTATACAGCTCTTTGTGAAGTATCCAGTGCATTAAATGAAAATGGTATAAGTACAGATATTTTCTGGATTGGAAATAAGCCGATTTCAGGATGTATTGCCTGCAGAAAATGTCAGGAAAAAAATAAATGCATCCTGGATGATATCGTGAATGAATTTCTGGAAATAGCAGGGGATTATGACGGATTCGTATTTGGAACTCCGGTACACTGGGGTGGTGCAGGCGGTGCAATCACATCCTTTATGGACAGAGTCTTTTATGCCGATTTAAACGGTGGCGGCGACAGATTCCGCCTGAAACCTGCCGCTGTGGTAATTTCAGCAAGAAGGGCCGGAACAACGGCCACATGGGATCAGGTAAATAAATATTTTGGTCTGATGCAGATGCCGATTATCACATCGAGATATTGGAATATGGTACATGGGACGAATCCGGATGAAGTAAAACAGGATCTCGAAGGAATGCAGGTTATGCAGATCCTTGGAAACAATATGGCATATTTCATTAACTGTAAAAATGTTGCGACAAAAATGGGAATTGAAATGCCAAAGGCACCGGATTTTGTATTTACCAATTTCATCCGATAGAAATTAGCGTGACAAATATTTTATACGACAGGAGGTAACCTTAGAATGAAAACAAAGAAAATAGCAGCAGTACTCTTAACATGCATCATGGAGATCGGTTTGACGGCAGGATGTGGAGCAAGCAATACAAACCAGTCTGCTTCTAATAATGACAGCCATTCTACAAGTACAAACCAGTCTGGAAATGAAGAAGCGGATACAAATTCCGAAAACACTACAGATACAACAGGAAATGGAAAAACATTGGTTGTATATTATTCAGCTTCAGGAAATACAAAAGATGTTGCTGAAAAGATAGCAAAAATTACAGAGGCAGATCTGTTTGAAATAGAGCCTGTGGAGCCATATACAGATGATGACCTTGACTGGACATATGATGACAGCCGGGTGTCAAGAGAACATGATGATGAGAGCTTAAGAGATGTGGAACTTGTGTCTACAACAGTTGATAACTGGGATTCATATGATACGGTATACATTGGCTATCCTATCTGGTGGGGAATTGCAGCATGGCCAGTAGATAACTTTGTAAAAGAGAATGACTTTACAGGAAAAACAGTCATCCCATTCTGTACAGCAGCGACCTCGGGAATCGGTGACAGCGGTAATCTTCTGGAAGAGATGACAGGAACAGGTGACTGGAAAGAAGGGGAACGATTCCATGGTGGAGCGTCTGAATCAGATATCAGTTCATGGATAGACAGTCTTGGATTATAAAAGAATATAAAAATATTTGGAGGAATCGTAACAAAGAGAGACTTCTGTCCGGAGTCTCTTTTTCTTATACTTACAGTAAAGTTTGAAATATAGAAAAGGAAGATAAAATAGACTGGAAGAAAAAAATGATTTCTTTATCTTCGCTGCTTCTGGAACAAGTGATTTTGCATATCATGATTTAAAACTCAAATAATGGCAATGGCGCAGGATTCAGATGGAATGTTTAAGTTCGCGAATAATGAGACAGACGGTAATCTTTCCTTTTTGGAGAGAGAAGGTTATGAACATGATCAGAAGGCGTGTGATGAGTACACGTATAATGGACTACGATTTTTCTGGAATGAACAGTGAGATAAGGATTTCAGTAATAGGAAAGAAAGGAATAGATATAAAAATGAAGAAAATGTTAGTTGTATATTATTCCTGGTCAAATGGAAATACAAAAAAAATTGCAGAGCAGCTGGCAAATAAGACAGGAGCAGATATCGCAAGAATCGAAACAGCAGAGCCATACAGCGGCAGTCATGAAGATGTGGTTGAACAGGGAAAAAGAGAGGTAGAGGCAGGCTTTATGCCTCAGATCAATCCGATATCTGTAAATCTTGCTGATTATGATGTGATTGCTATCGGTGCTTGAGTTATAATTGGGACAAGTTAGAAGAAACCCAGTAAAATCAAGGGGTTGGAACTAATTTAGTCCTTATTTTTATACCTTTAAATCGGTACAGGATAGGGCAGCGCTGACATATCAATCCGAAATATGACCATTACATAGAGCAGTTCAGATTCATGGGCTGAGTGTGCTTTATGTACCCAAGAGAGGTGAAAATTGAATAGTAATAATTTTAGGTAGGACTAAATTAGCTTTGCACTGAAAAGTGTATCTGGCTGTTTGTCCTGCCTTTTTTATTGGAAATGAGCAGGAGATGGCAGAAAAGAAGCTGATTTGGTCTGAATGTAAGTCATCTCGCAAAAAGAGAGGTGGCTGTATATGGAAGTATTGTCTTATGAAAGCAAGAGCAGAGTGTGATCGAATATAAATCGTTGGCAGATCTTTCAGAGACAAGGAAAATAGGATAGAAACACAAACCGAAAGGTACGGGTAGCTGTATGAACAAAATTAGTAAGATTTGGAGGAACAGAAAAATGAATAACAAGTTAGAGGTAATAGGAATTGATCACGGCTGGTCAATGATGAAAACCGTAACTCAGGTATTTGTCACAGGGGTAAAGGAGATTACAACTACTCCGGCACTTTTTGGAGATGTTCTTGAGTACGACGGTAAGTATTACAAGATTGGAACAGTAAGGCAGGAAGTGAAAGATACAAAGGTTGAAGATGACAGCTTTTATCTTTTGACACTGGCAGCAGTCGCAAAGGAATTGAAGAAAAGAGGATTGTCAGATGCAAAGGTATTTCTTGCAGTAGGACTTCCACTTACCCGATTTGGAGCAGAGAGAAATAACTTTATTAAATACCTGACCAAGAATAAGCGTGTTGATTTCAGATATGAAAATGAAGCATACCATATTGAGATTGACGATGTGGCGGTATTCCCACAGTGCTATGCGGCTGTGGTTGACAAGATACCGACTATGGCAAAGAAAACGCTGGTTGTTGATATCGGTAGCTGGACAATAGATATTATGCCCGTGATTAACAAGTCACCGGACGAATCAAAGTGTGTTACTGTGCCAAGAGGACTTATTACCTGTATGCGTTCTATCAATGAGCAGTGTGTAAGACAGCTCAATGGGGAAGTTGATGAAACAGAAATCCAGAATATTATGCGATATGGCAGGTCTGATATAGATGATGAATACCTTGCGATTATCAAGGCTGAGATAGAGGACTTTGTTGAAAAGGTATATAACTCAATCCGTGAGTTTGGTTATAACCTTAAAACTACACCGATTGTATTTGTAGGTGGCGGGGCAGTGGTAATGAAGAATTTCAGCAATCACGAAGCAAAGAATATCTCTTATATCCTTGATGTAAAGGCAAATGCCAGAGGATATGAACAGCTTGCCATTATGGGATTGAAAACTGCTAAGAGACTTGCATAGGGGGTAGTCATATGGCACGAAGGCATATTATGGAGAGCACATTCCGACTGAATCTGCTCAATCCTCAACACGCTAAAATCAATGAGGTCATAAAGGGGCTTAATCCAAAGATATATAAGTCAAAGAATCAGTTCCTGATTGAAGCCTGTGAGTTTTATATTGACCACTATGGAGAGGATGATATTCCCTCCAAAGAGGAAAAGAGATATGAACAGTTTGTAACGAGGGACGAGATAGAAAAGATAAAAAAGGAAATTGAGTATTCTGCAATGAGTGAGGCAAGAAAAGAGGTCATTTCTTTACTTGGGGGAGCTTTGGCGGGAGTGAAGAACAGCCAGCCGGTAGTGATTGCAAACCCACAGGAAGATATGGAAGAACAGCCGGAAGAAGATGTTATGAATGATTCAGATGTTGCAGGATTGGCAATGGGATGGATGTTGAAAGGAGATTGATTATTATGAGAAGAATTGCAGGAGCCGTAGGAACCGCTGTTTTACAGCTACTCAAGTGGATGCTGAAAATTGTTCTTGGAGCATTCAAGCTGTTCTTGGGATTTGTCAGGTTAGTTCTTCTTCTATTCTGTCTGGTAGCAAGAGTATTTCTTTCATTCGTAAGAATGGGAACATTTTGAGGGGAGGTGAGACTATGGAGGTAAAAGGCTTCTTTCCTGCTTACAGGAAAAACAGAAGACTTGTGAAGTATTTCTTTAAATTTAAGAAATTGTTATAATCAAGGAGGTTAAAATGCACAGAATACGGGATTGTCCGGAATGAGCTGATGGGTATATCAAAGAGAAAATAAAAACAATCAACCTTGCGGGGGAATGTAAGCCAATGACTTATGTTCCCCCGCTTTTTTTGTTTGGAGGATAAGCAGATATGATGAATTATGAGATTTTTAAGGAAGTAGTAAAAGAGAAGTTTATGGACTATATGCCGGATAACTTCAAAGGTATGGAGCTTGTAGTTATGCCTGTGGAAAAGGTAAATATGACCTATGACGGTATCAGTATCAGAGGCAAAGATACTAATATTTCTCCTACTATTTATATCAACGATATGTATGAGAAATATCAGAACTGTGGTGATCTGGAGGAAACACTGATGGCGGCATGTGACCTTATGGCAATGGAGTTTGCAAAGACACCACAAGTTGTTGATGTTGACAGCTTATACAAAGATGCCAATGAAAAGGTAGTATTCCAGCTTATCAATACGGAACAGAACAGGTCATTTCTGGAGCAGGTGCCACACAGAGAATTTCAGGATCTTTCCATTATCTATAAACTTGTGATAAATGCGGATGCTGAAAGTATTCAGAGTATAAAGGTTACGAACAGCCTTGCGGAAAGACTTGGAATGAATGAGGAGCAGCTTTTTAAATATGCGGCTGAAAACACAAGAAGAATCTTACCGCCAAGAATAAGAAATATGAATGATGTTATGAAAGAGATGTTTTTAAGTGACGGGATGCCGGAGGAGATAGCAGAGATGATGATCAGGGAAGTTCCACCGGAGCAGACTCTGTGGATAATCTCCAATAACAGGGGAATTGACGGTGCAGTATCAATGCTTTATGAGAATGAGCTTCACGAACTGGCAGAAAACCTTGAAAGTGATCTGTATATCCTGCCTTCAAGTGTGCACGAAGTTCTTGCGGTGTCCACTGAACTGACAGATCCGGAGGAGCTTGCACAGATGGTGGCAGAGGTGAATATGCAGAAGGTGGCATTGGAAGAACGACTTTCCAATCAGGTGTATCACTATGATAAAGATTTAAGAAAACTCACGCTTGCAACAGATACACCGAACAAGAGCCTTGATGGTATCGTTGCAGAGCCGCAGCTTGTATATGACGCAAAGGAAAAAGCGAGATAGGAGGCAGTTATGGAGCAGGAACTTACCGTAGAAGAACTGATTGCTCTTATAAACAGCCAGAAAGGTGACTTTATTATCCGTATTGAGTTTGGAGAGGAGGCGGATTCCTGTGACAGAGAAGAACGACTTCAAACTTGATGTTGTATCCATAAGGCTTGTAAAGGAGGCTCCGATTTATTCGGAGCAGTCCTTTAACAAGCCGGAAGAAGTAGCTGCTGTAATGGGGGATTGTATGTGCCAGTTCGACAGGGAAGTGGTGTGTGTTGTAAATCTCAGCTCCGACTTAAAGCCTATCAATGTGCATTTTGCAAGTGTCGGTTCGCTGAATGAAGCGATGGCACACCCAAGAGAATTATTTAAAGCAAGTATTTTAAGTAATGCTGCCAGTATGATGTTGATCCACTGCCATCGGGAAATATATTTCCCAGCAAGGCAGACACGATGATGACGGACCGTATGAATAAGCTGTGTGAGCTTATTGGAATCCCTCTTTTGGATCATATCATCGTGGGAGGGGATAACCGTGCCTTCTTCAGTTTCAAGGAAAAGGGAATGATTGATAATCCAAGAATTACACTCAGTACGGATTACAGGAACCTTGATATTAAGTCACCGCTTGTGGCAGAGCAGGGAAAGGCAAGGTGAGAGTATGGAAGGAAGATTTACAGAGGAGGAACTTGCCATAGCAAAGAGCGTAGATCTTTGTGCCGTTGCAGAAAGCCTCGGTTATACCGTAAAGAGGATTGGAAAATATCACACCTTAAAGGAAATGGACTCAATCCGTATCTATGACCGCAGTCATTGGTACAGATGGTCAAGGCAGTTTGATAAGGGAAACAATGGCGGCTCACAGATAGATTTCCTCCGTGTATTTGGCAGAATGAGTGTAAAAGAGGCTGTATTCTGGCTCTTGGATTTTGCCGGATACCGGAGAATTGAAAGCATGGGAAAGCAGCCGCTTGTTCATCAGGTCACAAAGAAACAGCCACAGGAAAGAAAGCCTTTTGTGCTTCCGCAGCCAGCAGGGGATAATTCCTACCTGATATCCTATCTTAACAATGAGCGTGGAATCAGTAAGGCAGTGATAGAACTGTTTTTAAAGGAAAATCTCATATATGAGAGCAGGCATTATCACAATATTGTCTTTAAAGGAAATGACAAGAATGGAGTAACCAGATTTGCAAGTATGCGTGGTGTATTTGATAAACAGGGAAAACCATTCAAGTGTGATGTGGAGGGGAATGATAAGAACTATGGATTTAATGTGGTGAATGTAAACAGTACAGAGCTTGTTGTATTCGAGGCAGCAATCGACCTTATGAGCTATGTGGATATATTTGCCGACCATGAATCAAATAAGCTGGCTCTTGGAATGCTTGCAGATGCCCCGCTTGAAACTTTTCTCAGGGAACACCCACAGATTTCTTTTATCCGTTTCTGCCTTGATGGGGATTCACCGGGCAGGAAAGCAGCCGCAGAACTTATGGAAAAATACTATGGACTGGGCTATGAGATTGAGGACTGTCCGCCACCAGCAGGCTATAAGGATTACAATGAATGGCTTGTTGCAACAAAACTTAATCTTGCAGATGAGAAAAAGGAGCAGATGACCATAGCCGGACAGTGCCATTAAAAAGTGGTGGTAAAAAGCAGTGGTTTTTACGGAAAATGGTGGAACAATGCGGTGGTTTTTTCAAAAAGTGATAGAACAAAGTACCACCACTTTCCGATGCTGTTTTTTCCTATGAATATAAATTATAAAAAGTGGTGGCATAAAGCGGTGGTTTTTACCGGAAATGGTGGTAAAAAGCGGTGGTTATATTCAAAAGTGGTGGAACAAAGTGCCACCACTCTATATTTTGCAGGGGTATTAGGGGAATGTTCCCCTAACTAGATGGCATTAGGACAGAGATGTCTCTAATGCGTATCTAGCAGTCGCCGGGGACTTACCGGTGACTGGAGCCATAGTGAATATCTACGAAACACGGATAAGGAGGTGCAAGGTGGCAGAGAACAGGGAAATAACACTTTTTTCAGAACCAGAGGAACTGATTGCCTGGGCAGAAGTATATGATAAGCAAATCAACCCTTCGATAGAAGATGCTGCACTTCTTCTTAATTATATGGAAGGACATGATTATGCAATCGGAACGGATGCAGAGGGGAAGATGTACAGACAGGATATGGCAGAGGAAAACGGTGAGATAGAGCCATTTCCGATAGATGATGTGATTGATAAGGTGTGTGAGTGGAATTATGATCTGATACTTCACGCAGAGGCAAAGAAAGATGATCCGAAAGATTTTCAGGAATATTGCGAATTTCAGGAAAAGTATGACAGTTTAAAGGCAGATGAGAGGGTGTTAGACCGATTATTTGATAAAACCAGTCATGCAAAGGAGATTGATGCTGTTGCAACGGCACTGGTGGAAGCGGTTATCAGTAATCTGGAGGGCAAGGGTGATTTGGAAAAGGCGGCAGCTACGATAGCACAAGGAATAAAGGATTACAGTACAGATAAGAGGGGAAGGTGAGCGTATGGCAGATAAAATCCACTGTATCAGGAAAACGCTCCGTCTTATGCCGCAGGAGGCAGAACTGCTTGCAAAAAAGGCAGGGGAGAGCGGAATGTGTGAAGCAGATTATTTAAGACTGCTCATCAGCCAGAAACCGAATGATTACCCGGAAGTCAGGAAACTCTTAAAAGAGCTTATCAATGAGGTGAACCGTATTGGAATCAATATCAATCAGATCGTATTCAATAACAATGCAGGACTTTATTCCAAAGAGGATAAAACACAGCTTGTTGCCTATATGCGTAAACTGAACAAGAAAGTAAATGAGGCGGTGGTGCAGATTGGCAATCAGTAAAATCCTTAATATGAAAGACTGTGGCGGGCATTTTCACGGAAAACATTTAAAGCGGGCACTTGATTATGTGATGAACCCGGACAAAACACAGGATGGCAGACTGGTGGGTGCAATAAACTGTCAGGTCGATACCGCATTTGAGCAGATGAAGGAAACCAAGCGTAATTTTGGAAAGATTGATAAGCGTCAGGGGTATCATATCATACTTTCCTTTAAGGAAAATGAGGTAAATCCGGATACGGCATTTGAAATTACACAGAAATTTGTGGAGGAATATCTTGGTAAGTCATACGAAGCGGTGTTTGTGGTACACGATAATACAGCCCATGTTCATTCCCATATCGTATTTAACAGCGTGAGTTTTGTGGACGGTAAAAAGTACCGTTACGAAAAAGGGGACTGGGCAAAGTATATCCAGCCTATCACGAACAGGCTGTGTCAGGAATATGGACTCTCCATTATTGATGTGGATGATGAGAAAAAGGAGAGGCAGCACGAAAGCTATAAGGAATGGAGTGAGTACAGGGAGGGTAATTTTGTATGGTCCGATATGATAAAAAGAGACTTGGATGCCTGTATTTTGCAGGCGAAGGACTATGAGGAATTTCTCGAACTGCTGTCTGAAAAGGGATACCAGATAAAGCAGGGAAAACATCTGGCAATCAAGCCACAGGGTATGACAAGGTTCAGAAGGTGCAAATCTCTTGGGGATATGTATTGTGAGGAAGCAATCCGGGACAGGATTGTAAAAGAGGATATTGCGTTTTATAAGAGTAAACAGGATATACCGAAAGTTTCCATTGTAAAGTGCAGAGTTAAAAGATACCGCAGGGCAGGCTTGTCAGGACTTCAGAAAAAGCATTATGCGAAGCTGTACCGGGTGGGAAAACTCAAAAAAAGACCATACAGTCAGGTATGGAAGTACAGGGAGGATATCCGTAAAATGCACAAGCTGCAGGAACAGTATTTGTTCCTTGCAAGGCATAATATCCATTCAGCAGAAGAACTTGTGGGGACGATAGCTTCTCTTACGGATAAGAAAAAAGAGACTTCGGCAGAAAAGAGCCGGATTTATAAAGCAAGGGAAAGGAGCAGGGAACTTTTTACTGCGGCTGATGAGATGGAAAACTTAAAGCCAGCAGAGCAGTCATACAGGCTTGGGGATACCTTCTTTGAAGATGAGCATAGGAAGTGGGTGGCACTGGAGCAGGAATTACAGGCACAGGGATATTCGCTTGAGGAAGTGCAGGCTTTAAGAAGACATTACAAAGAGGAGTATTCAGAAGTGTGTGCGAAAGAAAAGGTTGTATTCAGGGAACTGAATACGGGTAAGGCAATATTAAACAGCATGATTCCGGACAGTATTTCAGATGGAAGAAAGACAGAATACAACAGGGAGATTATAAGAGACAGAAAAGAGCAGCCAGTAAGATAGACTGTTTTTTTGCGCAGTTAGGAGGAGCATATGGAACAAAATCTGAATGACAAGCCGTTAAGCAATATGCAGATTGCCAGATATATTGAGTCATTGAGAAAAGAAATGAATTTCGATGATGAGGTGTACGGGCTTGTAAAAAGTGATCTTGAGGATGGACTTACGCAGGAGCAGACGGAAAAGTATCTGGATAAGAATTTTAACATCGGACAGATGAGAGTGTTATCGGAAGGTCTGCATAAGGAGATTCCGGAGGAACTTTTTAATATCCTTCACAATAATAAGCTCTCCGGCAATCAGATGAAGGTATCACTGGAATTTTATGAAAAGGGAGTTCCGGTTGAAACCATACAGGAAGCTGTGGCAAGGGGAGAGAAGCCCGTTGTGATGAGAAGATTATATGAAGAAGTTCTGGCACAGCTTTCAAAGGCTGCGGAGCAGTATACGCAGGACTCAGAGTATGTGAAAGAACTGATTGCACAGATGGAAATGGTAGTGGAGAAAATCAACTATCAGGAGGAAAGATACGATGCCCTTAATAAAAAATTATCCGATGTTGAAGTATTAAAGGAAGATAAGGAAGTCACGGAAAGGCTTGTAAAGGAAAATGAGGATAAGGATGGAATTATCAGCCATCAGCAGGATGAACTTAATAAGGCAAGCAGCACGATTGCAAGATTAAGAGATAGCATTGAGCATAAGGACAAGGAGATGGAGCGTATGAGAGACAGGATAGAATCTCTTGAGGATAAGATTATGAGTGCGGCATCTGATGATCAGAAGGTTGCGGAAAAAGAGGAAAAGGCTGGACCGTCAGAGGTTTTGGCAGCTACTGATAATAAGGAAACAGTGAAAACACTTGCAGATTCACAGGCAGTGCCACCTATGTACAATGGAATACCCGTGTATTATCAGATACCTGTTACGGACTCTGCCGGGCGTGTAATCCAGCATCTTCCAGTTGAGCGTACAGAAAGAAAATCAAATGGCGGCATTGCGGCACTTTTTGCCAGATTTTCATTCAAAAAGAAGTCAAGAGCTGACATTGTAAAGCTGGTTGCAAGCGGTGATCTTGTGCCTGCACAGCTTGTCCAGATAAAAAGTGCCATAGAAAAGGGACTGACAGAAGGGCAGCTTGTGGAACTTATCAATAATAATGTCTCAGCGGAAAAGATGAAAGAGATTATTGAGATTGCCGTGCTTGAAAACAGTATGGCAGGTTAGGAGGTACTTATGAATTTAGCAGTAGTCAATGAGGCGGTAACAGGGATGAACGGTGTGGAACACGAGTTCACGGAAGAAGAAAAAAACTTTGTGGTGCAGTTTGCTTTCCGAAGCGGCAGTAAGGAAGATACGATTTCCTTGATCGAAGCTCTGGCACATTCCACGGATAAGGTACAGTCCGAGGAGATTATGGTCACATACAGGTCAAAGTACGATATAAAGCCTGCGTGGGTGGAACAGGTCGAAAACCTGCTTGTGGCACTTGAGATGTACCGGATAGAGGAGGAAAAAGCAATCAGTCATCTGTCTGATATTTTAACAGCATATGGCATTGATGTTTCAGCAGAGGAAATCCGCAGTACAAAGGCGGAAGAAATAAGGACAACAATAAGAGAGAAAGCGGAGGTGCGATAATGGCAGAGAAAATTCAGGAAGCGGTACAGATTATCCGTGTCGCATATGACGGGATAGAGATTGCTATGAAAGTAGGCAGTGGCGGTATTGCCGCCATGCAGAAGGCAATCGACTTTTTAAAGGGGATGCTTGATTATGAAAAGTCGTTGGGAAAAACATCTATGAGAAAGCTGCTCTTAAAGGGCGGGGATTTGCAGGTATTGCAGTTTAAAACGGAAGATATGAGAAAGGTTGAGAGAATGGCAAAGAAATACGGAATCCTGTATTCGGTTCTTCCAGACTGTAACAAGACAGACGGTATGAGTGAGGTCATCTTTCATACAGAGGCAGTTCCCCGTGTGAATATGATGATACAGAAGCTGAAATTTGGCAGGATTGCCACCTTTGATGACTATCTGAAGAATGGAGATGAAAAGTCCCTAGGCAAACTGATGGATTTTTTGAGAAAACAGCAGGGAAACGAGAAAAGCCACACGGTAGAAGGGGATAAGGTAAATTCTGCCATAGACGGACTCATTGAAAAAGTTGGAATGTTTGCTATGGAAAAACAGGCTATCAGTGTGGAGCAGGTCAAGGAGAATTTCAGCATCAATGGGGAGCAGGCAGAAAATGTAATAAAACAGCTTGAGACAATCGGGGTGCTTGGCGGCAGGAGTGAGGATGGTACACACAAGGTAATGATGGATAAGGAGGCTTTCACTAACCGGATCAGAGGGTATCAGAGCCTTGCGGACAGAATGCGGGCAATATCTGCCTCAAAAAATACGAACCTGTCAGATGTTACGATCAGTAAGAAACTTATTGCAGAAGAAAACGACCATGCAGTAAAGACCAGAGTTCCGGGAACATGGGGAAAAGATGTCAGATATGTGTGGCTGCATAAGGATAACGTTATGGATATCCATAATGGAAAGACAATGCTCACATTCCTTGATACCAGAAAAGATTACAAACTCTATGATGAGCAGAACCGTGTGGTAACTACGAAAAAGGGAGACGAACTTTATACGCATTATGATAAGGTAGAATCATCTGTCAGGGAGCGATATGAAAAGGTTCAGAAAGAGCAGAAAAAGACCACAAAGAAGAAAACGGTTACTACCAGAAAAGAGAGGTAGGAGCCTATGCAGACAACGAAGAAAAAACCGTCACTGATATTTATTTTAGTGGGTGCAGTGTTATCCGGGTATCTTGGTTATCTGATAAATGGTGCATGGACAGAAGGGATTGCCTTTAATGACTTTATGAACAGGTTCAATGAAGTGTGTGCAGTTCCTTTTGCCAATTATTACAATTCAAATACAGTAAACGCAGTAGCCATTGCATTATGTATCTATGCAATGGCTATTATTATGTATTACACCAGCCAGAGAAACTATATGCCCGGCAAAGAATATGGTACAGCAAGATTTGAAAATCCGAAGCAGGTCAATAAGATACTGGCGGATAAAGATGAGAATTTCAACCGGATACTCAGTCAGAATGTGAAAATGTCGCTGGATTTCCGAAAGCTGAAGCTCAATGGAAATATACTTATCTGCGGCGGTTCCGGAGCAGGAAAGACATTTTATGAAGTAAAACCGAATCTTATGCAGATGCCGCATAACTGTTCTTTTATCTGTACCGATCCAAAGGGAGAGATATTAAGAAGCTGTGGGCAGATGTTAAAGGATAACGGGTACAATGTAAAAGTTATCAATCTTTTGGAGATGGATAAATCAGACTGTTACAATCCATTTTCCTATATCAGAGAGGAAACTGATGTGGTGAAGCTGATTACCAATCTTATCAGTAATACCACACCAAAAGGCTCAACGCCGAGTGATCCGTTCTGGGAGAAAGCAGAAGGCTTGTTTTTACAGGCAATTTTCTATTATGTGTGGCTGGAGGTGCAGCCTGCAAAGCGAAACTTTGAGACAGTTTTGAAGCTGCTTGGAGAAGCAGAGGTTAAGGAACCGGGAAAGGCTTCAAAGCTGGATGTCCGTATGAAGTTTTTAGAGGAGAGTTCGCCGCTTGGAGCAAACCACCCGGCAGTCAAACAGTATAACAAATGTATGAGGGGTGCCGGAGATACTGTCCGTTCCATTATCATCAGTGCAAACTCAAGACTTGCATTTCTTGAAAATAAGCAGGTTTTACGATTACTCTCAAAAGATGAGCAG
>ERZ859937.455-NODE-455-length-17271-cov-22.953532_pt1 | contig 17271 bp, 10 predicted proteins | sample MGYA00509985_ERZ859937 | MGnify/ENA primary metagenome ERZ859937 (study PRJEB30046, sample SAMN00715169) | human gut metagenome | study: EMG produced TPA metagenomics assembly of the A metagenome-wide association study of gut microbiota in type 2... | reverse complement strand
CGTTGATTGTCACACGTCCCATGATAGGGACAATTCCGTTTCTCTCCTTGCTTCCGTTTACATAGAAGACTGTCTTGAATGTACTTCTCATAATTCCTTGCTTTTTGTTCTGTGCAAAATTAAATCATGAGAGTTGCATGGCAAATTCACAACCTGTGCAGAATTGAGAAGTAAAAACCGAAGCCGTTAAAAATGCTTATTAGAGAGTTTCTTTGAGGTAATGACTTGAAAGCGTTTCTACTTCTCAAATCCGCCATTTTCGCATTTCCTCACGAATGCCACAAAAAGCCAACGACTGCCACAACCACTTGAAACTCAAAACAAAAGCTCAAATCTGCTATTTTTTGCTTTTTTAGTCATTCTTTTTCCATAAAAATCTCTCTCTTTTGGTGAATAATATAATTAATTGTTTTTTGTCGAACTTCAAGTCTGCGACGGATATAACATGAGCCTCGCTACCTCTTGCCGGGAGGTGGAGAAAGCTATGCAAATATTGTATATGCAGTAAAAAAGTGTTACAAATAAAAAATTCATTCTAGAGATTTCAGAGGCTGTTTTTTATAGGGTTTGGCAGCAATTCACTTCGTTAGTTCTTCAAATGAACTACATTTACTTTCTAAATGGACTACTTTTGCAAGGCATAAGGACAACATTTGAATGCCAACTGTAGTCCCGTTGACGTATAAATGTAGCCCATTTGCAATAAAAATGAGTTTTTTTGCAAACGTACATTTTGCAAGTTTGGCTCATTACGATTATAACTATCTGAGTATGAATAATGTAGCTAAAACTGCGCAAAACTCGAGAATTTCGAGCTAAAGATTTCTTTGTGCGTTCAGCTCGCAATTCTGAGCGTTAGAAATGCAAATATAAAACAAGTGTCTAACCTTTTAATACATTATTACTATGGTATATTTCAGAATAGAGATGGGTTTGGGACATAGTCCAAAGAAGAAGGAGTGTAGCGCAACCAATGTAATGAATCTGAACGGAATGAGCTTTGCCATGGCTGAGGCTGAGCGCATGCAGAAACAAGCACGCCACAAGACTGCTGCCAATTATCTTACGGCTGCACGTTCGTTGTCACGCTTTCTGGATAATAGCAAATGGTGCTTTGCCGACATCACTGCCGCAATGCTCCAATGCTATCAGCGGTGGCTGTGCAACCGAGGCATACGTCTCAACACCGTGTCAGCCTACATGCGCTCATTGCGTAGCTTGTACAACCGGGCGGCAGGCAATGCTGCCGACAATCCCTTCACTGCTGTCTTCACCGGCAATGAACAAACAGCCAAGCGCAGCGTCACAGATGAAGAGATACGCCGACTGCTCGCGCTGCAACTCGACCATCTGCCTCACCTCGCCTTTGCTCGCGACATATTCATGTTCAGTTTCATGGCTATGGGAATGCCGTTTGTAGACATTGCCTATCTGAAATGGCAGCAGATACACGACGGCGTGCTGCACTATGCCCGCCATAAGACGGGGCATAAGGTGTGCGTGGCTATTGAGCCGTATATGGCAGAAATCATAAACCGTCATTCCATTACGGGCAGCGAGTACGTATTTCCAATTCTTGCCAATACTACTTCCGCAAATATCCACCACACTTACCTCAAACGGTTGCGAGCGTACAATTACGCTCTCCACCGTCTCTCACGGCTTATCGGCAGCAGTCGTACGCTGTCGTCGTACGTTGCGCGCCACTCGTGGGCGAGCCTTGCCTATCGCTCGGGCATAGATATTTCGCTCATAGCCAAAGCCATGGGGCACACCAAACTCTCCACCACCTTAATATATATACGCGCGTTGCTCGACCCGTCGCTGGCTGAAGCCAACAAAAAGGTGATGCAGTCATTAGGCGTAATATGACGTCGAGAATCCGATAACTTGCCAAAACCGCGATTTTTTTGAAGTTTTGGCAAGTTATCGATTTGGATAACTTGCCAAAACCGCATTTTTTTCGTAATTTTGGCAAGTTATCAATAAGAAATGGCTTATGGACAAGTTAATAGGAAGTCATTCTCGACGACTTGTTTGCCGTGACCGACGAGACAAAATAATGGGCACGAGAAGCCCAGTCTAACAAAAAGACAAAAATAACAAGTAAAGGCAATAGGCACTGCGTTGTTTTACTATCATATTGTAAAATATCGTAGTGCTTATTGCTTTTTTGTCAATTAAAAATTGACATATATTAAGTTTTTAATTGTAAACAAGCGCCTAAAAACTTGCACAAAAATCAATATTTATGCCATTTTATTGCATTTTCAACTTTCGTTCTGTCCATGTGTTCGTGCACAATAATCACAAAAGCTAAGTTACGACGGCTTTTTAAAAATCTTTTGTAATAAAAATACAACAAAATTGAACATTTTGTAGTAAAACATTTGGAAATGTAAAAAAGAATATCTATTTTTGCAAATGAATTTTAATACTTAGAAATATTAACAAATTCATCGTGGGCTTAACCCCACATAGGAAAACATAAAAGCAATAAGCAATTACTTCGACAAAAATAGGCTGACAATTACATGTTGTCCACACCTATTATATATAGACGCAAAACGCAATAACATTACGCTGAACGTTGCAACTGTGTATGGATGATGTCTCCACCTCTAGGCAAGAGGTAGTGAGGCTCGCGTTAATCCGTCACAGACACAAAGCTCGATAAAAATACAATTAATTATATTATTCACCAAAAGAGAGAGATTTTATGGTAAAGAAAATTGCACTCACGCTTTGCACAGCGCTCGTTGCCAGCTCTATGGCTATGGCACAGAATCGTACTGTGAAGGGCAAAATCACCGATGCCAACGGCAATCCTATCATAGGAGCTACCGTAAAGGTTGAAGGTTCGAAGACTGTAGGTGCCGTTACCGCTGGCGATGGACAGTTCTCCATCTCGGTGCCGGCCAACAGTAAGCTCAACATCACTTATATTGGCTACAAGCCCCAGACTGTACAGGTGAAGAACCGTACCAATCTTGTTATTGTCATCGAGGAAGACCATGAGCAGTTGGGCGAGGTTACAGTTGTGGCTTATGGTACAAAGCGCAAGCAGGACGTTGTAGGTTCGGTTACTACCGTAAACAAGACAATCGTTGCCAATGCGCAGTCTGCTTCTGTTTCAAGCGCTCTTGAGGGTGCCGTAGCTGGTGTTCAGGTACTTAGCGGTTCTGGTCAGCCTGGTAGTGATGCTTCTATTTATGTACGTGGTGTCGGCTCTTTGTCTGCCAGCAATGCTGCTCTTATCGTTGTTGACGGTGTTCCGTTCAATGGTAAGCTGTCTGACATCAACCCGCAGGATATCGCTTCAATCACAGTATCCAAGGACGCTGTGTCTAACTCACTTTACGGTTCACGTGCTGCCGGTGGCGTTGTTATGGTAACGACAAAGTCAGGTAGCAAGGAGAAGACATCTATCAACTTCCGTGGCACTTGGGGTGTGACAAACCGCGCATACAAGGACTACAACATGGTAACCGATCCGGGCGAATTCTACCGCATGGCATGGTATGGTATACGTAATACTATGTGGGCAAAATATGGTGACCAAAACGAAATGTCAGCTTATAATGAGTATGCGAGCAAGAACCTTCTTAAAAATCTTGGCAACTACAATGCATTCATCGTTCCCGATGGCGAGTATCTTGTCAACACAGACGGTACGCTCAACCCTAACGCAAAGCGCCGTTATAAGGATACATTTGCCGATGCTCTGTTCAAATCGTCATTCCGTCAGGAATACACCGTTTCTGCATCAGGTGGCAACGACCGCAGTGACTACTACGTGTCAATGGGCTATCTCGACAACGACTCTTACGTAATCGGCTCGTCGTACGACCGCTTCACTATGCGTGCCAACTTGAATTCTCAGCTTAAGTCATGGCTTAAGGTGGGTACCAATATCGCTTATTCACACACCAATCAGTATGGCGTGCAGGAAAGACAGGGTGCTGCTTCTAACCCGTTTGGTGTAGCTCGTAGTTGGGCTCCTATATTCCCGGTACATGCTTACGATGCCGAGGGCAACATGAAGTATGACGAGAAGGGCAATCCTATTTATGATGCTGGTACCGGTCAGGTCGACGGCACAACAAAACGTCCTGTTGCTACCAACCAGAACGTTATCTGTTCTATGAGCGAGGATATTAGAAAGAGCGAGTATCACAACATATCATCACGCTCATACATTGAGATCAAGTTGCCACTCAACTTCAAGTTCGTCGCCAACTATAGCTACGATTATACCAATCTGCTCAGTACGGTCTACTATACACCTACAATTGGTGACGGTGCTTCATTCGGTGGACGTGGCACAAAGACTAATGCAAGCGAAGTGACAAGCAACTTTAATCAGATTCTGTCGTACGAAAACACATTTGCCGAGAACCATCACTTTGCAGCAAAGTTTGGTCATGAGTACTATAAGTACACTACCAACTCTTTGGAAGGACAGAAGACCAATTTCCTTGACCCTGCAAATCCTGAACTTGACAATGGCGGACAGATACAGAGTCTTTCAAGCAACAAGCTCATGCATAACGTAGAGGGCTACTTCGCAATGGCAGATTACGACTATGCTCACAAGTATTATCTCTCAGCAGCGTTCCGTCGCGACGGTACATCACGCTTCCTCGACCGTTGGGGTAACTTCTGGTCGGTAGGTGCAGGATGGCGTATCTCGTCTGAAAAGTTCATGGAAGGCACCAATTCTTGGCTCAACGACTTGAAGCTTCGTGCATCGTACGGTATACAGGGTAATGAGAACATCCTTCCGGGTTATGCTTATGGCTACACTCCTTATACCGATCAGTATATAGTAGAGTGGAATGGCTCGGCTCTGTCGTACAATACAGTATTCTATGGCAACAAGAATCTGACATGGGAGAAGCAGAAGACATTCGACCTTGGTCTCGACTTCCGTTTCCTTGACCGCATCTATGGTAACATTGACTTCTTCACACGTCGTACCGATGATATGCTCTTTGAGCGTCCTTTGGCAGAATCAACAGGTCGCCCGTACAACTGGGAGAACATTGGTGCAATGCGCAACAACGGTATCGAGTTTGAGTTGAACGCCGACATCATCAAGAACAAGGATATGAAGTGGACCGTAACATTGCTCGGTTCGCACTATTCTAATAAGGTATTGACACTTCCTGAGGAGAACCGTGTGGATGGTATCACCAGTGGTAGCTTCAAACTTATGGAGGGCAAGAGCCGCTACGAGTACTTTACCTACAAGTATGCAGGTATGGACGAGAAGGGCAATGCAATGTGGTATAAAGACGAAAAGGACGAGAACGGAAACGTTACCGGCCAGACAACAACTAAAAATTATACCTCAGCAACAAAGTACTGGCTTGGCAAGCAGGCTCTGCCTGACTTCAATGGTGGTTTGAACACCTCGTTCTCATACAAGGGCTTTGATGTAAACATCGCCACTGCTTTCCAGCTTGGCGGTTGGGCTTACGACTCACAGTATCTTGACGGATTAAGCTCAACATACTATGTAGGTCACAACAAGGACCTCTGGAATACGTTCAACCCTGAGACTGGTAAGGGCTCGTTGCCAATATGGAATGCCAATAATTCGAGCAACTCGTACACGCAGACTTCGGATGCTCACCTTATCAGTGCATCTTACTTCAGCATTCGTAACCTTACAGTGGGCTACACATTCCCGTCAAGCTTGATGAAGCGTCTTGGTATCGGTTCGCTCCGTGTATTTGTTACAGGTGACAACCTTGCACTCTTCTCTAAGCGTCAGGGCTTCGACCCACGTGTCTCAATGAGTGGTGGCAACAAAGATTACGGTGGCTACTCACCGATGCGCTCTATCACAGCTGGTATAAACCTTACATTCTAAACTCTTTAAAGAAAAGAAACAATGAAAAAGTCAAAGATATTAATGCTTGCACTGGCTTCGATGTCGCTATTCAGTTCATGTATGGATGATGCCGACCAGAGCACATACCTGACAGAACAACGTCGTCAGGAGTTGTTGGGTGACGATGCGACCGGCGTTATTGACGCTGCCGTGACAGCTATGTACAATGACATGCAGAACTATGTCAAGACCGATATGACACATAACTACTTCGGCCAGAAGAGTTTTGACTACCTTACGTCGCTTATGGGCAATGATATGGTTATGACCGGCCAATTCGCTATGAGTCTTTATCATTATCTCTGCGACTATTGGGGACAGACCTTCACGGCTACAGCCAACCGATGGGCTGAGTATTACAAGCGTATCGACGATGCCAACAAGGTGATTAAGGCCATTAATGCTGCCGATCCCGAAGGCAAGAGTGCTTTGATGCAGAAGTATCGTGCTGAGGCTTTGGGCTTCCGTGGACAAGCCTATCTGCAGCTGTCTTACCTCTATCAGCAGAGCTACTATGTTGGCTGTGAAGATACTGAGTGGGGCAAGGGCAAGCACTACGACTATTCAGAGTCGAAGTGTGTGCCTATCATTACCGAGAAGACTGAAGGCGATCAGCCGTTGTCTACAGTGAAGCAGGTGATGAAGCAGGTGACCGACGACCTTGAGGCTTGCTATAAGATTTATGAGAATCTTGGCGGAATCAAGACAGCCGCCAATACTGACTTCGACGGTACGGTTGCCGCTATGTATCTTGCACGTGCATATATGATCATGCATCAGTGGGACAAGGCTCTCGTTTATGCAAATGCGGTATGCGACAATTATCCTGTTCTTGAAAATGAGAACGATCTGTTGCAGGGCTTCAGTTCGCTCAACCTCACCGATGTTGTGTTCGGATGTGACATTACAGCCGACAATGCGAGTGTATACATGTCATGGTTCTCGCAGATGGATGCCTATGGTGCAGGTTATGCTGCTATTGGTGTAACTCGTGCGGCTTATGGACCATTCGTTGACAAGATTGCTGATGATGATGTTCGTCTGAAGTGGTTCTGCTGCGACCGTTCTACTGGTACTGACATTGAAGGTAAACATTATATATTGTTGCGCGATGTAATGGCTCTGGCTGCATGCGAGTATCAGTCAGTTAAGTTTATCGGTGCCGGCCGTGATGCCGTATTGGCAAATGCCGATGCTATTGCCGAAGGTGCTTCTGCCCCTGGATGGGAACTTGGCGACTATATCTATCTGCGTTCGGAAGAGGCTTACTTCATGAAGATGGAGATTCTGGCTCATAAGAACGACCTTCAAGGAGCCAAGGAGCTGCTTGAGCAGGTGATGGTGACTCGTCAGCCAAGCTATGAGTATAAGGGCGATATGACAACACAGGCGCTTATCAAGGAGATCAATTTCCAGAAGCGTGTTGAATTCTGGGGTGAGGGTATCGAGTTCCTCGACAACCGCCGTCTCAACATCCCGCTTGACCGCACGTCAAAAGACCCGAAAAACAACCATTTTGAAGGTGCTCGTATCAAACTCGACCAGGAGTCTCGCAACTTCCGTTATCAGATTCCTATCAAGGAGATTGAGAACAACAAGATGATATCAGAGGATGATCAGAACTAAAATAAAGGCTGAACATCTGATTTAACATAAAGAAAGCGTATATTCCTACCACGTTGTTGGTATAGGAATATACGCTTTCTTTTGTTTGTTATTGTTTTGTCATAATTTCGCATGATGACAACTTCGCCCCAAGTGCTCGGCAATTATCCTGCAAAAACCTTCGTATCATGGCATGATACAATCATTTCAAGGCATGATACGGTCATATCAAGGCATGATACGATCATTTCAAGACACGCAACGTTTCTTTATGTCACGACCCAGGCATTAGTGTCACGATTGTAAAGGTACATACTATCGTATTGCATAGTACTTGGCATCAGAACGCACATAAAATATACGTGTGATGTAGTGTATTCCTTTCTTTGTTTTTGTGACAAGTCTTAATCCTTCAAGCAACCTATCGGCACTACATACACACCGTCCTTGCGTTGGTAGGCAAAGTCGCCTACGGCAGTAAGAATCATGAGAAACGAAGGCATCTTCATTTTGTCGGTGTCGATTCTTGAAGACAATGCCTTCAGATTCTCTGCGCCTTCATCAATAAGTTTGTCGCCACCGAGTTTTACTTCAATCAGTCCATACTTGCCATTGCGCAGATGTACAACAGCATCGCATTCCAATCCGGTCTTGTCACGGAAATGGAACACTTGGCCGTCGAGTGCTTCTGCATATACACGCAGGTCTCTCACGCATAACGTCTCGAAAAACAGCCCCATTGTATTTAGGTCTTGCAGCAAGTCGTCAGGTCCAAGGCCAAGAGAGGAAGTTCCTATAGACGGGTCTATGAAATATCTGGTGCTTGCAGTTCGTATTGCCGACTTTGAGCGTAAGTTGGGGTTCCACGCTTCAGAATCCTCTATTACAAATATTTTGCGCAATGCTTCTATATAAGAACTGATGGTTTTCTCGCTTACTGTTTTGTCACCATTTGCAGACAGGTCTGCTACAATCGTCCCGATAGTGGCTTGTGCACCTTGATGACGTGCATACGAGCGCATCAAGAGTTTGGCAGTTGTAGCGCTTCGCTTTACACCGTCCACACGCGATATGTCTTTCTTTACTACGGCATCAACATAATCGTAGGCTTGGGCGAGAGCTGCCTTTCTTTCCAATCCGCATGCAAACGGCCATCCGCCACGGCATATCAGATATGCGATGTCTGAAATATCAAGTTTGCAAGTTTCTGCAATTGGCCCACCATTGTCAAAGAGGTGTCGCAAGCTGACCTTGCCTGACGATTCGCCTGACTCAAACAGAGTCATTGGGCGCATTGTAAGCCAACTGAATCTGCCAGTACCGGAATGGTGCATGTCTTCCTCGCTTGCCGGAACGGCTGACCCAGTCACAATAAATTGCCCTACATCGTGCCTATGGTCGATTTCAAAACGCATGCTATCCCATAATTTAGGGGCGAGTTGCCATTCGTCAATAAGTCGCGGAGTATCACCGCTGAGCAATAATGAAGGGTCGAGTTCAGCCATACGCAGGTTGCTCTGAAGCGTTGCGGGATTGTCCATGTACAATATGCTCTTAGCATGTTGTTCGGCTGTTGTGGTTTTTCCGCACCACTTCGGCCCTTCTATCAGTACAGCTCCTTTTGAGGCAAGTTTGTCTGCTAATATTTTGTCGGCTATTCTGCTTCTGTATTCCATTGTGTTACAATTAATAAGTTCGTATGCAAATGTACAAATAAAAATTCGTATTTCCGCAGTTGGCACGATTTTATTTCCGCATTTGGCGCGATTTCACTTCCGTAGTTGGCACGTTTTTATTTCTTCAGTTGGCGCGTTTTTACTTCCTCAGTTGGCGTTTTTGATGTGGTTATGAAGTCTGTCGGTTGTATATTATGCAAAAAACAATCATCTTTTTTTCGTTAATTGTTTTGCCTTTCGCCTTTTTTAGCGTATTTTTGCATATTCATATATGTGGTAAAGTCAATCCGCCGCATTAAAAAACCTAAGATTATGCAAACAAGATGTCATCTTTCTGTTCTCGCCTTGAAGCTGGCTGAGAAGTATGGCGACCGTGCAGCCTTCACCTACAAGGACTTTGGAGGCACTGTATGGAAGCAGATGAGCTACAATCGTTTCGCCCAGCTGGTGAAGCAAGCATCCAACGCTCTGCTCAACCTCGGCATCAAGCCGCAGGACACTATCGGCGTGTTCTCGCAGAACACCATACAGTATCTCATCACCGACTTTGGAGCCTATGGCGTGCGTACAATCTCCATACCGTTCTACGCCACGGCTTCCGAACAGCAGATACAATACATGATAAACGATGCCGGCATACGCTTCCTCTTCGTAGGCGAGCAGGAGCAGTATGACAAGGCGCACCGTATATTCGCCCTTTGCAACACGCTCGAGCGCATCATCATATTCGACCGCTCGGTACGCATTTCCACTCACGACCCTGCTGCGCTCTACTTCGACGACTTCCTGAAGCTCGGCGAGGGACTGCCAAGACAGAGCGAGGTGGAGCAACTATACGCACAGGCCAACAACGACGACCTCTGCAACATACTATACACGTCGGGCACAACGGGCGAGTCGAAGGGTGTAATGCTCACATACGGACAGTATGAGGCAGCATTGAAGGCCAACGACGAGGTGGTGCCTCTCAAGGAGAGCGACCGCGTCATCCAGTTCCTGCCCATTACCCACATCTTCGAGCGCGGATGGTCATACCTCGCATTCTCTGAAGGATGCCACATCATCATCAATACCAATCCGCACGACATCCAGCAGTCAATGCGCGAGACGCATCCTACATGCATGTCGAGCGTGCCACGATTCTGGGAGAAGGTTTACCAGGCTGTGCTTGACAAGATCGACCGTTCGAGCGCAGCCAAGCAGCGCCTCTTCCGTCACGCCCTTGAGGTAGGCCGCCGATACAACATCGACTGCAAGAGCCGCTGCAAGCGTCCGTCGCCGTTGCTGGCCATGGAATACAAGCTCGTTGACAAGATGATTCTGCGTCTGGTGCGCAAGCAGATAGGATTGGAGAACGCCCATCTGTTCCCTACAGCAGGCGCTACGGTTTCGCCGGCAGTAGAGCGCTTCGTCCATTCGGTAGGCATTAATATGATAGTGGGCTACGGACTTACAGAGAGTCTTGCCACCGTAAGCTGCGACCGCGAGGACATGCCGTTCACCATCGGTTCGGTAGGACGTCCTATCAACGGATTGCAGGTGAAGATAGGCGACAATGACGAGATATTGCTCAAGGGTCCCACCATCACGCCGGGCTACTACAAGCGCGACGCTGTCAACAAGGAAGCCTTCACCGAAGACGGATTCTTCCGCACAGGCGATGCCGGATATATCAAGAACGGCGAGCTGTTCCTTACCGACCGTATCAAGGACCTCTTCAAGACATCCAACGGCAAGTATATCGCTCCGCAGATGATAGAGTCGCTGCTGCTTGTTGACAAGTTCATCGACCAGGTTGTAGTGATAGCCAACGAGCGTAAGTTTGTGTCGGCACTCATCGTGCCCGAGTTCCGCCTCGTAGAGGAATGGGCCAAGGATCACGGCATAGCATTCGAGAGCCGCGAGGATTTGTGTGCCAATGCCAAGGTACACAAGATGATGATGGACCGCATACAGACTCTGCAGCAGCAGTTGGCGCATTACGAGCAGATAAAGCGATTCACGCTCATCGCCCACCACTTCTCGATGGAGTCGGGCGAGCTGACCAATACGCTCAAGATACGCCGACCGGTGATATATAAGAACTTCAAGGAAGTGATAGATAAAATGTACGAAGAATGATAACAGCCGACCAACTGAAGGATTTGCTTGAGCGTGCCGACGCGCTCAATCACTATCTCAACATAGACCAGAAGAAAGTAGAATTTGAGGAAGAACAGCTGCGCACACAGGCACCCGACTTCTGGGAAGACCCCAAGCGTGCCGAAGAACAGATGAAGAAGGTGAAGGGTCTCGAAAAGTGGATTAAGGGATATGAGCAGGTGCGACGTCTTGCCGACGAAACGCAGCTCGCCTTCGACTACCACAAGGAGGATCTCGTGACCGAAGAGGAAGTTGACGCCGACTATGCCAACGCCATCAAGGCGATAGAAGACCTCGAACTGATGAACATGCTGCGCCAGAAGGAAGACCCTATGGACTGTGTGATGAAGATAAACTCAGGTGCTGGCGGCACCGAGAGCCAGGACTGGGCACAGATGCTCATGCGTATGTACATGCGTTGGGCTGAGGCTCACGGCTACAAGGTGACCATAAGCAACCTCCAGGAGGGCGATGAGGCTGGCATCAAGAGCGTAACTATGGAGATAGAGGGCGGCGAATACGCCTACGGCTATCTGAAAAGCGAGAACGGAGTACACCGTCTGGTGCGCGTATCGCCATTCAACGCACAGGGCAAGCGCATGACATCGTTCGCTTCGGTATTCGTTTCGCCGCTCGTCGACGACACCATCGAGGTGTATGTCGACCCCTCTAAAGTGAGCTGGGACCTCTTCCGCTCGGGCGGAGCAGGCGGTCAGAACGTAAATAAGGTGGAGACGGGCGTGCGATTGCGCTATCAATACACCGACCCCGACACCGGAGAAGAAGAGGAAATCCTCATCGAAAACACCGAAAGCCGAAAACAGCTCGAAAACCGCAACAACGCCATGCGATTGCTCAAGTCGCAACTCTACGACCGTGCCATGAAGAAACGTCTGGAGGCGCAAGCCAAGATCGAGGCAGGCAAGAAGAAGATAGAGTGGGGCAGTCAGATACGCTCATACGTGTTCGACGACCGCCGCGTCAAGGATCATCGCACCAACTATCAGACCACCGACGTCGATGGGGTGATGGACGGAAAGATAGACGGATTCATAAAAGCATACCTCATGGAATTCCCAGTGGTCGAAGCGTAATGCTTCGGCAATTAGGAATGTTGAATTACGAATGTTGAATTGGTGCGTCTGCGACGCATTAGGAATTGTTCAATTTTGAATTGGTTGGGCAATAATTCAGCATTCATTAATTCAACATTCAATAACTCAACATTGCGACTCTGTCGCAACTAATTCAACATTTAACATTCAACATTCAACATTTTTTTTTACTATGAGCCAAAACAGTAAAATCAGAAAACAGCGTTACGCCAAAGAACAGGAGCGTAAAGGCAAGAAAGTAGTGGAATACATCCTTTGGGCATTCATCATATTGGCGGTGATCTTCATGATCTGGACCACGATGAACGCTTAACGTCAACACACTATTCGTACAACAATGAGTGGACTGGAAATAGAACGCAAGTTCCTTATACGCAAAGGCGGCTCCTGGAAGGAAGCCGCCTTTTCTTCAAGCCATATCAAGCAAGGCTATATGCCATGCGAGTCGGCTACAGTGCGCGTGCGTACCCGCGACGACCGCTCGTGGCTCACTATCAAAAGCCATAGCGACCGTGCCGGACTGTCGCGCTATGAGTTTGAAAAAGAAATCAGCAACGACGAGGCGCAGCATCTCTTCGAACTGTGCCGCGGTGGTGTCATCGACAAGCGTCGCTGGCTGGTGAAGAGTCCCGACGGACACCACACGTTTGAGGTGGACGAGTTCTACGGCGACAACGCCGGACTGGTGGTTGCCGAGGTGGAACTCTCGTCGGAGGACGAACCGTTCGGCAAGCCCGATTTTATAGGTGAGGAAGTGACGGGCGACCGCCGCTACTACAACTCACAACTCCTTGTCAACCCCTATTGCCGTTGGCGAGAGGAGTAGAACATATATATACAAGAATAGAAACAAAAAAATGACGAGATTCTAAAATCTCGTCATTACTTCTATAACAAACTTATCCTTCTCTGATGTGCGTGGTATGCCACCGTTCTTGTAGAAATATTTCTCATAGTTGAAACGAATGTCGCTAACGAACGGTTTCTTTAGGCTCAGCGTCACGCCACCAGTGAGTCGTGAGCGCTGCGAATCGTTGACGATGAGCGTTCCGCTCTTGTCCGCCTTGCCGTTGAGGTAGCGTGTACCGTCGCTGTGGTCGCTCATGTAGTCGTAGCGCAGCAATGGTGTCACATAGCGTACGAGTCCCTTGCCCGATGGAATGTCATAGCTAATGAACGAGTCGAAGGCATGAACAGCCTTGAAGGCATCGTGAGCGTAGTGCTTGTACAGATACTCCGCCTCTACGTGCCAACCCTTAGCGTGCCAGTAAGCGCCCGCATCATACATCATAACATTGACGTGGTCGGGCTTTATCTTTTGTGTGCTCAGCGTCAGATTGAATCCGCCCGGCAGGAACATCTGTGCCTTGGCAGAGAAGTTGACGCTCTTGGTCCAGAAGTCTTTCTGATTGGTAAGTCCCGAGCCGTTGAACATTCCAGCCTCCAGTACGATAGGAAATCCGGCGTTGAACGAATATCCCAGCGCTGCACCCACGTCGCGCACATTGCCCACTTGTTTGGCAATGAACGAGCGGTTGGCGAAGTACTGCTGATGCGGCGAGCGGTGAGCGTCGATGGTGAATGGCACACGCATCTGTCCGATGGTGAACTGTAGTCCCTTCACGGGTTTCAGACGGGTGTATGCATCGAGCATCTTAATCTTGCCTTCGTCACAAAGGTCAATCTCAGCCTTATAAGATATGACAGGCGACAGGCTGCCGTCGACACTGATACGGGCGTTGCGCACCTCAAAACGTCCTTCGCCCTCGCTGGTCTGGTATTCGTATTTGGAGCGTATCGTACCATGTATATTTACAGGCGTAGCCTTTTCGGTGTCGTTCTTGTCGGTAGTTGTCGTCTGTTGTGCTGAGGCTGTAGCTGCGGCAAGGCACAGCAGAGCCGATGTAATTGCTGTTCTCATCTTATTTTGTCGTGTATTGTTTTTACGCCGGCAAAATTACTTATACCTTATTTTCGAAGCGTGTCGAATGTGTTACGATTGTGTTACAGGCAGAAATAAGCGGCTGTAAATGGGCTGAAACTTGTGTAACACTATTGTAATACTATCGTAATCCGTGCGTCATTGGTTTTATGTTTATATACACTAATTTTGCAGCACGATAACAATTATAGCAGCACGCTAACATTTATATATAATGAAAGAGAAGAAGAAGGAATTATTGGGTGCGCTTAAGAAGCGGCTTGATGGCAATGATGTAGTTGAGAATCAGGTTATTAAACTCGCACTGAAGAAATTAGACGGTGCGCGTGACGACGGATGGGGAGTGTTCTACTCTAAGAGTGGCCGTCGTCTGGTAGCCGCCAAGAAGACCATTGAGGGAGCCTATGCCGTCAAGGACGACACCCAGGAGATATGCGACAACGCCTTTTGGGGTTGTGCCTATCTGCGCAGCGTAGCCATGCCAGCCACTGTGACACGCATTGGCGACGAGGCTTTCGCCCGTTGCTTGTCGCTCGAGTCGGTATGTGTGCCTTCATCTGTAGAAGAAATGGGCAAGAATCCTTTTGTAGGTCTTGACAGCAAGGTGGTCAACTGCCAGTCGGCAGCATTTGCCGTTGACGCCAAGATACTTTATAATGCCGACCGCACCCGTCTCATCTCGTGCATGACCGATGCTTCGATGATTATCGTTCCGAAGACCGTCACCACCATAGGCAGCCTTGCCTTCACACGCCGCAGCAAGTTGAAGAAGGTGCAACTGCCCGACGGACTCGACCGCATAGGCCGTGATGCCTTCAGCGAATGCGATGCTCTCGAAGAGATGGTTATCCCCGCTTCGGTCATGACAATCGACCCTTACGCCTTCGCCAGTTGCGACCGCCTGCGCAAAGTTACCTTCCTTGGCACTCCGAAGCGTCTGGCACGCACGGCATTCAGCGATTGCGACAATCTGCTTTCGGTTATTGTGCCCGACGGTGAGCAGAAAGCGTTCCGCAAACTGCTGCATGTCACGGAGGATAGCGACCTGATGGTGTTGGGAAATGAATAAATTATGAAGCAAACAACCTACATAGACCGCGACGTGAGTTGGATGTACTTCAACCACCGCATTCTGCAAGAAGCCGAGAAGCAGCAGGTGCCCCTGCTCGAACGTCTTTCGTTTCTTGGCATCTACAGCAACAACCTCGATGAGTTCTTCCGTGTGCGTGTAGCCTCGCTCAATCGTCTTGCCGACAGCGACAACCTGCCCGACAAGCGCCGCAAGGAGTTCAAGCGCACGCTCAAGACCATCAACCGGCTCAACGAGGAGTATTCGTCTGAATACACCAAGGTGATAAAGAGCGTGTTCGCCGAACTCGAAGAGCACCACATCCGACTGCTCAAGGAGACCCAGCTCAACGACGAGCAGAAGCAATTCCTCAAGCGTCTGTACTACGACAAGCTCAACGGCTCGACCAATCCCATCTGGCTCTCAGCCATTGACGACCTCAACACGCTTGAGGACAACCGCATATACCTCGTAGTAAAGAAGACACATACCGACTCGGAACGTAAGGTGAAGTATGCCGTCATCAAGGTTCCCGACCGCGTGTACGGCCGCTTCATACGCCTGCCGCAGAGCGACGGCTACGACAACATAATGTATCTCGACGACGTCATACGCTTCTGTCTGCCGCTGATATTCATCGGCACCAAGCCGTCGACGTACGAAGCCTACTCGTTCAAGTTCACCAAGGATGCCGAAATGGAGGTGGACAACGATGCCGACTACGGTGCTATGGAGAAGATAGCGCTCGGAGTGAACTCGCGAAAGCGTGGCGAACCCATCCGCGTGATATACGACAAGGACATGCCGCGCGACATGCAGAAGCGTGTTTTCGACCGTCTTAACGTGCGCGAACTTGACACTTCGCTCGCAGGCGGACGCTATCAGAACCACCGCGACCTCATGTCGTTTCCCGACTGCGGCCACAACGAACTGAAATACGAGAAGTGGCAGCCCGTGATGAAGCCCGAATTCCTCGCCGAGGAGTCGCTCTTCGAGCAGATACGCAAGAAAGACCGCTTCATACACGTGCCCTACAACTCGTTCGACGCCTACATCCGACTGCTGCGCGAGGCTGCCCTGCGCCCCAGCGTGAAGGAGATAAAGACCACACTCTATCGTCTGGCGAAGGACTCGAAGGTGGTGAAGGCGCTCATCTGTGCCGCCCGCAACGGCAAGAAGGTCACGGCTGTGGTCGAACTGATGGCGCGATTTGACGAGGAGAGCAACATCAAGTGGAGCAAGCGTATGCAGGAAGAGGGCGTCAACGTGATCTTCGGTGTCGAAGGGCTCAAGATTCACAGCAAACTGCTGTACATCAAAACCACCAAGGGCGACATAGCCTGCGTGGGCACAGGCAACTTCCACGAGGGCAACGCACGCGTATATACCGACTATCTGATGATGACAGCGCGCCAGGGCATCGTGAGCGAGGTGGCTAAGGTGTTCGACTTCATCGACCGCCCCTTCTCGCCGATGCGCTTCCGCGAGCTGCTTGTGTCGCCAAACTCAATGAAGACGCGCATACTGCGACTCTTCGACAACGAGATAAAGAACGCGCAGGAGGGCCGGCCGGCGTGGGTCAAGATAAAGATAAACCATATAACCGACCCCGACGTAGTAAACAAAATGTACGCCGCATCGCGTGCCGGAGTTCGCATCGACGCCCTTGTACGTGGCAACTGCTCGCTCGTGCCGGGCATAGAGGGTGTGAGCGACAACATACGCGTCGTCGGAATCATCGACCGTTATCTCGAACATTCACGCATACTGATATTCTGCAACAACGACAAGCCACGCTACTTCATCGGCTCAGCCGACTGGAT
>ERZ859937.453-NODE-453-length-17354-cov-5.107868_pt1 | contig 17354 bp, 21 predicted proteins | sample MGYA00509985_ERZ859937 | MGnify/ENA primary metagenome ERZ859937 (study PRJEB30046, sample SAMN00715169) | human gut metagenome | study: EMG produced TPA metagenomics assembly of the A metagenome-wide association study of gut microbiota in type 2... | reverse complement strand
AGAATATTACTGCAGAGGGCAGCGTGACTACGGCAAGGATGCCGTAGCCTCCTACCGTTACAACTGTACGCTCTCGATGCGCAGCTTGACGAGTCCGGCAGGCACGCGCACCTCCACAACGTCGCCAGCCTGCTTGTTGAGCAGTGCCTGGGCTATAGGCGATTTGATTGATATCTTGCCCTCGGTGAGGTTCGCCTCATGCGGATTGACCACCATATACTTCATGGTGCGGTTGTTGGCGATGTTCGTAAGCTCGATGCGGCTGAGCAGTCCGACGCGGTCAGCCTGCAGGCGTGAGCGGTCGATGACACGTGCGTTTTCAAGCACCTTCTGCTTGAAGCGTATCTGTCCTAACAGTCTGCCCTGCTCGCGCTTGGCAGCATGGTATTCAAAGTTCTCGCTAAGGTCGCCCTTGTCGCGCGCCTCAGCAATGGCGTCGCGCACGCGCGGCAGTTCAACGAGTTCAAGTTCGCGTAGTTCGGCTACCAGCTTGTCGTAGCCCTCTTGTGACATATATTCCATTATGAGTTTTGAGTTTTATCAAATATTCCAGTCGTCGGGATTGCACGTTGCCTCCACTTTGTTTTCAATATTATCGGGCAACGCAGGGAAGAAGTCGATGCCCGTAATGCGTTCCACCTCGTCAACCGAGTTGGCATAGTCGCCCTTCGGTCGGTTGCCGTCACCATTCTTATATATAAAGCCGATGGCCTTCGGTTCGCCCGTCATACAGAGCACAACCTTGAAGAAGGCATCGGGCACCGAGACACGGTTCTTGCCGATGGTTTTCTTGCTGTTCTTGTAGAATATCGGACCGCACACGATGTAGAGCGCACCGTCCTGCTTAGCCCACTTGCGGCACGCCTGCTCCATCTCGTTCCAGTCGCCACGGTTCAGTTGCGGTGCCTGCGGACAGATGTTTGTGAAGAGGAACGACTCGTCCATAGCCTGCGCACTCCATTTGTTGTCGCCAGCCGGACACATATGACCGCGGTCGTAGCCCGAACGCACATAGTCGAAGTCGACAGCGCGCGGCTCTGGCACATCGGTGTCCTCATGAAACTTCGCATCGCTGCGCTTGCTGTTGCCCGTAAGACGCTCCGCGGTGAGGCACCACGCCACCCAGTTGGGCACACGGCGATTGCTGTTGTACGACACGGTGTAGCCCGTGCGGTGCAGTATCAGTTCGGGTACCGATGTTAGGCGTGCCGGAATCTCCAAGTCCGTGTATTCGCCGTCAGCAGCAGTGGTTGCCGACGACTTCTTGCTGCCGGAAGAAAGGCTACTCTCGCCCACTCCGTCAGCCTTCGTATTCTCAACTATGCCTATAGCCGCCTTACTCTCGGCAAGCTTTGCGTCCATGCGCTTCGCCACTTCGCCGCAAGAGCAGAACACTGGCAGAAGACAGCACGCAACAAGTATTGTTCTTATTTTGTTCATTTTAGAGTTTTGAATTATGAACCCAACATTTCCTTCAGACTCTCCACGCGCCACAACCGTTCATGCTCATACTCCTCTGTCTTTTCGTGCGCCCATATAGTATGAAAAGGCACATGAACGGCGTAGGCACCAATCTGCAATGCAGGAGCGATGTCGCTTCGGAAGCTGTTGCCAACCATAAGCAGTTCAGCAGGCGACACCTGCAGTTCGGTGCAAAGATTATGATAAGCCTCCTCCGTCTTGTCGCTCACGATGCTGACCACATCGAAGAAAGGTGCAAGTCCCGAACGGCGCAGCTTGTTCTCCTGGTCGAGCAGTTCGCCCTTGGTGAAGACAGCCAAACGGTATCGACGTGCGCCATGTTCATCAGTCTGGTCGTGCAGATAGCGCAGAGTCTGTTCAACGCCCTCAAGCGGTGTGGCATCAATGTGAAGCAGACTCTTTCCAACTCCACTATTCTGCCAATGATATCGCCAGTTACTGTTCCACGACTCACCCTCACCGCATTCTCTACAAGCGAGATAGTGAAAGCCTTGCAGCCGTAGCCCATGTCAGCCATGTTCGCCGTCTCGGTAGCGAAGAGAGCCGCTGACACCTCCTCCTTGCTTCCCCACGGGGCAAGCAGACGGCAGTACTCATGTTCCACCGCCTCGAAGTGGTTCTGCAACTCCCAAAGCGTGTCATCGGCATCGAAAGCAATAGCGCGTATGCCCTGCAGTTTCTCGTGCAGGGTTGCGCAATCAGTATTGTTCATCATTTACTAATTATCGTTCAGCGTTTACTTCGTGTTTTTCATTCGTCCATAAGCGTCGAGCGAATAGCGACGCGCCACTTTCACAGCCACCACCGTAGCCACAATCGACGAGCAGAACACGCCGAACAACAGTAGCACGAAGAGCACTACTGCATCGACTACCGTCATTCCGCCCATAATCATAGCCCACATCATAACTGCACCTGCGCCTACGGACGTGCCACCTACCATAGCACTTATGCCACGCGTGACTGCCTGTTGCACAGCACGGCGTGTGAGATAGCCCAACGCCTCGTGATGCGTAGCGCCGTTGCCAAGCATATAATAGTAGAATTGGTTGTGATGACGCAGTCCGGCGTAGTACATAGACAACGCGCGAGCCAACACATCAGCCGTGCCTGTGAGCAATATAGCGAATACTGGCAGCATGAAGCGCGCACTGAGAGCTGCCAGCGATGTAATGTTGACGAGCGACATACCCACGCCCGTAAGCATGGTGCCGACGAAGAGTCCGGCTATAGCAGGAAGCACATACGACGTAGAGCGCAGACGCGCCTTCACTTTCACCTCTATTGCCGAGTAGAATAGCATGATGATGACGAACACAATGTCGAGTGCGATGCTGTCCCACTGCACGAGCCAATAGACAATGGAGCCTATGATGCCCACTCGCAGTGCCATAGAGAACAGACCTTTCATCATCTTGCCAACCATGTTCACGCCTGCCATTCCCATCACTACGATGGGTATTATTATGAAAATGACACCGAGTGTCAATGCTATCCAGAGATTTACCATAGCTTAAATTGTTTGGTTTATAAGTTAACCCTTTTATTGCACACAGCGAGCAGAGTCTGATCGCCGGTTGCTACGATCAGCGCAACGCCTTCCGAACGCTTCTGCATGATATAGTCAGCCACGAGTCGGCATCCTGCCTCGTCCTGTCGCGATGTGGGGTTGTCGAGCAACAACAGTTGACGTTCGAACATACCAACGAGCGTAAGCGACGCTCGCTGAGCCACCGCCTCCTCCATCTCGTCGAAGCCCTTCTGCATACAGTCGTCAGCAACGCCGAGGCGCATCAATTCAGCTGCCACCGCCTTTGCCGAATAGGCATAGTCGGCGTTGGCTTTTAGGGCGAACTGACTCTTCGCCACCTCCTGCACGGTGAGCCCCTCAAAGTCGAGCGAGTCGGGCTGATAGGCGATGAACTGGCGGAAGTAGGTGCCCGTAGTGGCTGTGACGGGCTCTCCATCGATGCTCACCCACCCCGATTTAAGCGGTCGCATACCAAGCATAGCGAGCAGCAGAGCCTTGCGCGACTCTGTATTGCCCGTTACGGCAACCGCATCACCTGGCTGAGCCACGAACGAGACATCACTGAAAAGTGTCTCCCCACCCTTCACCGCCGTAGCATTCTTAAATTCAAATATCATCGTTGTTTCGCTTTCTTAGTTTCATTATTAAAGTACAAAAGTACAGAAAACAATTGTAAACAGGAAGCGAATGGACTAAAAAAACGGCATTAGTTTGTGGTTGTCAAAATGAAGAGCTAATTTTGCAACCTAATAATCATGCGTTTCTTAGCAGAAAGAACGTTTTTTTCATAGCAGACCAAATCAAAAGTAAGAATGACATTTTCAACACAAGATATAACAAAAAAGTGCGCCTCGCTGCCTGCCTCGCTGATTGCTGACGACGTGAACAGCGCACTGCAAATGCACCATTCACTTGTCATCACGGCTCCGCCTGGCGCCGGCAAGTCGACATTGCTGCCCCTAACCATCCTCTCCTCACTCGGCGAGGGCGAGAAGATACTCATGCTCGAGCCGCGCCGACTGGCTGCACGACAGATTGCGGAGCGCATGGCGCAGATATTAGGCGAAACGGTGGGCGAGACGGTGGGCTACAGAGTGAGGTTCGAGAGCAATGTGTCGAAGCGTACACGTATCGAAGTACTGACAGAAGGCATCCTCACACGTATGCTCGTAGACGATGCAACGCTCGACGGTGTGAGCATCGTCATCTTCGACGAGTTTCACGAGCGTAGCATCAACTCCGACCTTGCACTCGCACTAACACGCCAGGCACAAGAGATTATACGCCCCGACCTGAAGATTGTTATCATGTCGGCGACTATCGACGCCTGCGGTATCTGCGCAGCGTTGAAGGCTCCGCTAATAGAGAGCGAGGGACGCATGTTTCCCGTAGAGCTGCACTACGCCGACGAGGACACCGATCCACGCGATATAGCCGCCGTAGCAGCCTCAACTACTATTGAAGCATTGAAGAAACACGAAGGCGACATACTCGTGTTTCTGCCAGGACAGGCAGAAATAGAACGTTGCTTTGAACTTCTCAGCAACTCTCAACACCTCAACGCATCACCATCTCAACACCTCAACACCTCAACATCTCAACCCATCACCACCACAACACCTCAACACCTCACCATACACCCTCTTTACGGCAACCTCTCGCCAGAGAACCAGCGTCGCGCCATCGCCCCGTCTGCACCTGGCGAGCGCAAGATTGTGATAGCAACGCCTATCGCTGAGACATCCATCACGATTGAGGGCGTGCGCGTAGTGATTGACTCCGGTCTGTGCCGTCAAGTGGTGTTCGACGCACGCACCGGACTGAGTCATCTTCAGACCGTGCGCATCAGCATGGACATGGCTACACAGCGCATGGGTCGCGCCGGACGTGTGGCAGAGGGCGTGTGCTATCGCCTTTGGACAAAAGCGTCGGAACATCTGATGGCTGAGCAGCGCAAACCGGAGATTGAGGAAGCCGACCTCGCGCCGATGGTGCTCGACACGGCTGCCTTCGGCGAGAGCGACGCAGAAGCCCTTCCGTGGCTCACCATGCCGCCACGTGCCGGTGTGTTCAAGGCGAAAGAACTGCTCATGTCGCTCGGTGCTATTGACGAGAACGGCAATATAACGCCTATCGGCAAGCGCATGGCAGCACTACCCTGCCACCCGCGTATCGCAAGAATGATTCTCGCAACAACCAATCTCACCACCTCAACACATCAGGGGGTGCACTTGTCTCAAGTGCACCAACAACACCTCACCACCTCAACATCTCACCACAACACCACCTCTTTAGCTTGCGACATAGCCGCTCTGCTCGAAGAAAAAGACCCACTATCCGAGACCGGTGGCACCGATCTTACTCTGCGCCTCTCCGCCCTGCGCGCCGCACGCCGTAAGGGTCAGATGGGCAGATGGCAGCGCATAGCGAAGATTGCAGCCGAATATCGTCGCATGGCACACACCGACGAGGAAAACCGCGACCCTGCACCTATGGAGGTGGGACTGCTCGTGGCTCATGCCTATCCGGAGCGCATCGCACACAGCACGAACAGCATAGGTAGCTACCGCCTTGCAAGTGGTGCCAATGTGCAGTTGGATGCACCGACCAGCAGTCGGCTCACTCGTGGCTTGCCATAGCATCGCTCCATAGTGCACCAGGAGCTACGGGCAGAGTGTTCCTCGCTGCACCGTTAGACCCAGAGGATCTAAACGCAGAGTTAGTAAAGGAGGTTGACAACATTTCGTGGGACACCAAGCAGGGCTGCGTGGTGATGCAGCGCGAACAGCGCATAGGTAAACTCATGCTCAGCGAGAAGCCGATACACGATGCCGACAAAGAACAGATGAAGAGTATAGTATGCGAGGCGATGAAGAAGGACGGACTGACGATGATGGCATGGAGCGAGAAAGCCGTGGAGCAGGTGCAGCGACGTGTGGCACAAGTGGCTGCGTGGCACCCCGAACTGACGTTGCCCGACGTGTCGACCGAGCACTTGCTGAGCACAGCTGCCGACTGGCTGCCGTTCTATCTTGAAGAAGGAGGACGCGTGAAGTCGAGCGTTCAGGAACTGAGAAAGCTTAACCTTGCTGAGATAATATGGAACCTCCTGCCATACGAAGCACAGCAGGAGGTAGACCGACTGGCACCGACACACATCGAAGTGCCTACGGGGTCGCACATACGCATCGACTACCGCACTGGAGCCGAAGCACCGGTGCTGAGCGTGCGCCTACAAGAATGCTTCGGAATGGAGCGCACGCCGTGTGTTGACGATGGCAAACGACCGGTGCTTATGGAACTTCTGTCGCCGGGCTTCAAGCCCGTGCAGCTGACGCAAGACCTTGCCAGCTTCTGGCAGGGCACTTACTTCGAAGTGCGCAAGGAGCTAAGACGCAGATACCCGAAGCACTACTGGCCCGAAAATCCACTGGAAGCGGAGGCAGTGAGGGGCGTAAAAAGAAAATGAACGCTTATATCGTATTGATAAACGTTCATTGTATAAGACAGTAAAAGTTACGATTAATACATACGCGTCGGTCGATGCAGATGTCTGCGTCGGTCGATGCGGATGTCTGCGTCGGTCGATGCGGATGTCTGCGCCGGTCGATGCGGACGTCTGCGCCGGTCGATGCGGATGCCTATATATAGACAAATACAAGGCGCAGTATCTGCAAACGTCCGCCAAACCTTAAATCTACAGGCTTTTTAATAAGCCTTTATGCGATAGATTATACCCAACTCCAGACGGTCGGTATTGTAATCAGTGAGCGTGCTGCGACGTGTGTAGTTGTACTTGCGACCTGCATAGGAAAGGAACACACGGAAGTCTTGCTTCTTCACTGGAAAGTACTCCAAGGTGCCAACATAGCCATAGCTGCGACGATAGTTGTGCAACAGCTCGCTGTTGCATACGGTCGTGATGCCATACATGCCCTTCAACTGAAGGTTCCACGATGGCGCGAACTGCCAGTCGGACTTGGCTGTTAGCGTATGATACTTCACCTTGCCGAAGTGGGGATTGACCTCGGTTTCATCATCAGCGACATTAAGCAACGGCATCACTTCTGACGTGGCGATGCCGAGCTGGTCGAGGTCGTCGAACGCACCCATATAGTCGAGGTAGCACTGTAACTTGGGCAGATTGAGTTGCTGTCCTAAGGTTATCATCTTGCTGTACTTGCCCTTGGCCTGTGTCTGCACTCCACACGACCAGCGCGTGTTGAGCACTCCGCCGAACATCGACCCGTTCCAGTTGAGGATATATACAAAGGGGGCGTTCGACTTCTTCAACGGTGCCACTTTGCTGCCATTCACAATCACGGGAGTCTCGCCATATCGTTCGGAAAACTTCTCCTGATACGTATTGCTCACCTCTACAGCTATCTCATGATTGGGCGTGGGGTGATAGCTTGCCATCACACCTGTCATAAAGTCGCCCATATTGCCCACTATGTCCGAATATTCGTAGACATAAATCGGGTTCTCGTCAAACTCATAACCACCCCACAACTGCGCCAACTTACCGCCAGCGATAGTGAACTTGTCGTTTATGTTGTAACCCACCATCATAATATCGGTAGCCTTGGCAAAGTTGTCAAGGCTCTGACCTGCCGACGACTTATTTAGTCGGTGACGCAGACGATAGAAGAGTTTGTCGTTGATGGTGCCTTTTATCTCCAGACGCAACTGACGGTTGGCAAACTTCGAGTCCCACTCGTCGGTGCGACTGTCATGCTCTGCCCTTACCGAACCGGCAAAGTTGACGTAAACATTGAAGGCATCATGCTTCTTCTCCAGTTTGGTTATACGCTCGGCGATTGACTGCACACCGCCGTCATTGCCACCCATAAGCGTGTTATTACCCTGTGCTGCTGCACTTAAAGACACAAAAAGTGACGATATTACAAGTAAGAATTTGTTCATTGTTGTTTAAGTTAATTGTAATACAAAAGTACAAAAAATTATTGAATAACCTTTCTTTTGCAAAAAACAATCGCTCGTTTCAGTTTTTTTCTGTAATTTTACACTCTTAAAAACAATATCAATTGTGTAAATACAGAATATGAAGAGCTTACTTATAAAGGACACGACCGTCGACGAGCGTATGCAGATTGTGAAGGAAGCACTCGGCGGATTCGGCAACTGCGACTGCGAAGGCATCGACATGGACGATATGTACGACGACTATATCTTCGGCAGACGCGAACTGGCGGACATAAATCGCGAGTTCAGCCAACAACACGCCGGTGCGGTGAAGGCAGAAGACCGCGAAAAACGATCGGGATGTGCCATGCACTAATCTTTAAAACAACAACAACCACACAACGAACGATAAGAAAATGGAATTGATACTGAAATACTTCCCTAATCTCAGCGACACTCAGCGCGAACAGTTCGCTGCTCTGAAGGCTCTCTACGAGGACTGGAACAGCAAGATTAACGTCATCTCGCGCAAGGATATGGACAACTTCTACGAGCACCACGTGCTCCACTCGCTTGCCATAGCTCACGAGATACGCTTCCGCGAAGGCACAAAGGTGCTCGACCTCGGTACGGGCGGCGGCTTTCCGGGCATACCACTCGCAATCATGTTCCCCGACAGCCAGTTCAAGCTCATCGACCGCACGGGCAAAAAGATTCGCGTGGTGAACGAGGTAGCGCAGGCAATCGGACTGAAGAACGTGGTGGCTGAACAGCTTTCGGGCGAAGAAGAGAAGGCGCAGTACGACTTCGTGGTGAGCCGCGCCGTGATGCCCCTACCCGACCTCGTGAAGATTATTAAGAAGAACGTGAACCGCAAGAACCAGCACAACTCGCTGCCTAACGGACTCATCTGTCTTAAAGGTGGCGACCTGCAGGCCGAAACAAAGCCGTTCAAGAACATCGTGAGCCTCACCGAAATACACGATATGTTCAAAGAGGAGTGGTTCAAGGAGAAGTATCTCATCTACCTACCCCTGTAAAAGTAAAAGAGTAAAAAGGTAAAAAAGTAAAAAGTAAAAAGGCTTAGAAAGGCTTAGAAAGGCTTAAAGAGGCTTAGTCAGGCTTAGAAAGGCTTAGTCAGGCTTAAACGCCATCGTAAAGAGACCTACAAAAAGAAAAGAAGAAATGCTCAAGATAGAAACATTCACATGCAACATGCTGCAGGAGAACTGCTATGTTGTTAGCGACGAGACCAAGGAGTGCGTCATCATCGACTGTGGTGCATACACCGAGGCAGAGAAGCTCGCCATCGAGAAATACATCAACGAGAACGAGCTGCGCCCGGTACATCTCATTGCTACGCACGGACACCTCGACCATAACTTCGGCGATGCCTTCATCACCAGTACCTATGGCTTACCATTGGAGCTCGATGCGTCTGACGAGGCTTACGTTCGCGCTGCCGACAAGCAGGCTGCGCTCTTCGGCATAGCTCTCACAGAGCCTATCGCTTCGGACATCAAACCGTTCACAGCAGGTGCCCACCTCAAGTTCGGTTCGCACGACATCGAGGTAATCGAAACACCAGGACACTCTATGGGCAGCGTAGTGCTTTACATCAAAGACGAGCGCGTGGCGTTCACCGGCGACACTCTCTTCCGTGGCTCTATCGGCAGAACCGACTTCGAGGGTGGAAGTATGCTGATGATTATACAGAGTCTGCGCATGTTCGTGCAGTTCCCCGACGACATCACGTTGCTGCCTGGACACGGACCGAAGACCACAATGGGATATGAGCTGGCGCACAACCCGTACTTAGACCGATAGATGAAAGCAGAAAAAATAATTCTCGGCATCGACCCAGGTACGAACGTGATGGGATATGGTGTGCTGCGAGCCGTGGGCAACAAGGCAGAGATGCTGCACATGGGCGTGATAGATATGCGCAAAGACCACGACCCTTACCTGCGTCTTGGCAAGATACACGAGCAGGTGACGGCGATAATCGACCGCTTCCTGCCCGACGAGATGGCTATCGAGGCCCCATTCTTCGGCAAGAACGTGCAGTCGATGCTCAAGCTCGGACGCTCGCAAGGCGTAGCCATAGCGCCGCTGTGGGACACAGCGTACCCGTACACGAGTATGCACCGATGAAGATAAAGATGGCTATCACGGGGCAAGGTCAAGCGTCGAAGGAACAGGTGGCTGCTATGCTGCAACGCTTGCTACGCATCGAAGCCGACGAGATGCCGAAACTGATGGATGCCACCGACGCTCTTGGCGTGGCTTACTGCCACTTCATGCAGCAAGGCAACCCTGTAAGCGACACTCACTATAGCGGTTGGAAGGACTTCATAAACAAAAACCAAGATAAGGTGAGCCGCATCGGACACTAAGCAACACACACTACTGTAGCAGCTTTATAGCTGTAAAGAAAAACAAGAACGTATGAAAAAGTTGTTTATAATATTGGCACTTGTATGTATGTCGGTACTGAGCACATCGGCTCAGGAGATATACGACGAGGTGAGAAGAATTGAAAAGGAGGCGAAGGCATTTGCCAACGACACGAAAAACAATTTGGAGGCACGCAAGATAGCTACGTTCAAATACGATGCTATCTACTATCTCATTGACAAGGCGAGCCAAGAACCTCTCTTCAGCGAGTACGAATTGGGGGTGCAGACAAATGCTATGATTGAATTTGTGAACCTCTTCGTAAGCAAACTCAGCACTTTAAAAAAGAACAAAGACAAGGATATGCTGAAAGCGGTGTTCCGCACAGCTACTATCAACAACTCACTCTTCAACGACGTTGATAAGGAAGTGATATACAGTTATGTGGACAACGAGAACTTTATAACACAGTTCTCTCTTGATACCGACTGGCCCAAAGCATTGGCAGAGGTGCAAAGCAAATAAGCTTTGCACTTTTTTTATCGTCCTACTTCAGGATTTTCGCCAAAGAAGTTGAGCGAACAGTCCGTCACATCGTCACTCTCCACCGCTATATCATCGATTGCACGCGTGTATAGCATTTGTTCGCCCGACTTTGCCGTTATTCTCAGCTTTAGCTTTCGCGCATCGGCATGTGGAAAGGTGTAGAGTTCGTATGTTGATTTACCTCTATATGCAAGCCTTTCCACGGCATGTGACTCCGTCTGACGCGAACTCACCTTGCCATATCCCGTTGTGGGGTCGAGCGTACTGCTACCGCCTATGTAGTAAAACGAGAGTGTGTCTATCTCTTGCGGTGTAACGTCGCTAAGCGTCACACGCAACTTGGCTATACAATGTTTCAAGGTGATGTCGTAAGAAGCCTTACCTTTTATGTCTAATTCGCCATAATAACAATAGGTATCGGTAAGTTTGTTCTTCTTGAACGTTACGGTATTTGGCTCCGATATTGTAGGTGCGGCATTGCCGTTCTCCGCAACAAATACAAACGAATACTTGCCTTTGGGTATGGCAAGCGACACTTTTCCAAAATCATTATCGTTGCTGAGCTGAGTGATTGTGCGATAATTCAGACGCTCTCCTCCTGCATCGAACACCGAGAAACTCAACCGCTTACACTTGCTTTTCAGCGAAGCAGTGCCGTTCTGCGCCGATTCTACACCGAGCACATTAAACTTCACGTTGAGTGTGGGTAGTTTATTTCCATTATCGTCTTTGTTATCAACCACCACATCGCCACCTTCGTTGGTGCTTTCCACGAACTGTTTCTCGCATGAAGCACCAACAAACACAAGGGCAGCAAGGGCAATGTGCACACAAATAGTCTTGATATTCATAGGTAGTAGTAGTTTGAAAGATTTGCATTTAGGCGATTACCACTTCGGCTTTCTGCCCTTGTAGCCGCTCTTATTGTTACGATTGTTGCGCCCCTTACGGCTATCGCGAGTGTCCATCTCGTCTCTGCCCTCGCGACGTTCAAACTCCGGGCGACGGTTGTTGCCGAAGTTGCGTCCGTAGTTAGGAGCCGGCACACCGGCGTAGAGCTTCTGTATGAGGTCAGCCCTACCTATGCGACGCAGCTCCTGCTCAATGGCGCGACGTTCCTCGGGTTTGTACCAGAAGAAGAACTGGCGCTGTGCGAGTTTCTCGCGCGGAGTCTTTGCACTGAACACCGGCTCCAGCGTGTAGGGATCATAGCCCGTGTACCATGTCTCCGTGCTCACGGTCATTGGTGTCGGTGTGAAATCCTGCACCTGCTCCAGATGGAAGTCAAGTTGCTTTGTGAGCACCGCGAGCTCAGCCATGTCCTCTTCGCTACAACCAGGGTGCGAACTGATGAAGTAAGGAATTATCTGTTGGTTGAGATGCTCCTCACGGTTTATGCGGTCGAAGATACACTTGAACTCGCCGAACAGCTTGAACGACGGCTTACGCATGAGCTTGAGCACCGCATCCGACGTGTGTTCGGGTGCCACTTTGAGTCGTCCGCTCACGTGCTTGGTGATTAGTTCGCGTGTGTACTGGCGTGCTACGGCATTGATTGCCTCGTCCTTGCTACGATGCAGCAGCAGGTCGTAGCGCACACCGCTACCGATGAAACTCTTCTTTATACCGGGCAGAGCGTCGACGGCGTGATATATCTCGAGCAGCTTCGAATGGTCGGTGTTGAGGTTGGGGCACACCTGCGGATGGATGCACGACGGACGTTTGCAGACGGCGCACGCCTTTGGGTTGTTGCCGTGCATACCGTACATATTGGCTGACGGACCACCGAGGTCGGAGAGGTAGCCCTTGAAGTCGGGCATCTCTATCACCTTCTTCACCTCCTCCACGATGCTACGCTTAGAACGGCACGCTATAAACTTGCCCTGATGCGCACTGATTGTGCAGAAGGCGCAACCGCCGAAGCATCCGCGGTGCAGATTGACCGAGAACTTAATCATCTCGTAAGCCGGTATGCGCTTGCCCTTGTACTTGGGATGTGGCAGACGGGTATAAGGCAGGTCGAACGAGCGGTCGAGTTCGTCAGAGGTCATCGGCGGATAAGGCGGATTGACAACGGCATACTTGTTGTCTACAGCCTGCAGCAGACGCTGTGCGTGCATCTTGTTCGACTCCTCTTCGATGTGCCGGAAATTGTCTGCTTGCGCCTTCTTGTTGCGCAAACACTCCTCGTGGCTGTGCAGCACGATGTCGTCGTCGCCAATGCCGTTGGGTATCTCCTTCTCACGGCAGAGGTAAACGGTCTGCGGAATGTTGTGCACTGCGCTTATAGGCAAGCCCTCGGCGAGGTTGCGACAGAGTTCTACAATAGGTTTCTCGCCCATGCCGTAGATTATCATGTCAGCACCCGAGTCGCAGAGTATACACTTCTGCAGCGAATCCTTCCAGTAGTCGTAGTGCGTCAGACGGCGCAACGAAGCCTCGATGCCGCCCAATACGACGGGCACATCGGGGAATAGTTGCTTCAAAATCTTTGTATATACAATGGTAGGATACTCCGGACGACAGTCGTGACGACCGTCCGGACTATAAGCATCTTCCGAACGCAGGCGTTTGCCAGCTGTGTATTTGTTCACCATCGAGTCCATGCAGCCCGGTGCTATGCCGAAGAACAGATTAGGACGACCCAGCTTCTTGAAGTCGCGGAAGTCGCCATGCCAGTCGGGCTGTGGCACGATAGCCACGGTGTAGCCCGCAGCCTCAAGTGTACGACCAATCACTGCCGCGCCAAACGAGGGATGATCCACATAGGCATCGGCAGAGAAGAGAATGACGTCGACGGAGTCCCATCCACGCAGTTCGATTTCTTTCTTTGTTGTAGGCAACCAGTCGGTAAGACGGTATTCTTTCATTGTATATTATTTTCGTTATCAAATAGCCTGACTGATTACTTACTCGCCATCAGTCGGTTGGGCTTCTGCATTCTCCGCAACGTGAGACGGAGCCCACTCGCGATAAAGCGCGATGAGGTTCTGCAGTCCGAGAGCCTTCATATTGTTATTGTAAATCACGTCAAGGCAAAGATCGAGCAGAGCCTTATCGTTCTCAACAGTGTTCTCGAGCAACGAGCGCACGTGGAACTTCAATTTGTCGAGCACTGGCTCATCTACAAAGCCATTGCTGTCTACCAGACCATCAAACAAAGAGTATTTACTTATTGTTTGCAGATGTTCGTCACTTATCTCTATACTTCTTGTGCCTGAGGCGTTAGCTTGGATTTTATACATGGCAATTCGTTTTTTTGGTTATTATTACAAAATTAAATAAAACGGACGACATAACCAAAACAATTTGTTTTTTTATCTGTCTAATGCACGATATAACCTAAAGAGGTTTAATTAATGTCAAAAATAACGCCCATTATAGTTCCACATATAATAGTTTTAGTACTTTTGCAACATAATATAAAAGACTATGAAGAAATTTTTTATAATGTCATTCATGCTCATGCTTAGCGTATGCTTCGCCATGGCTCAGGGGAATCAGGCTTCGATTAAGTTCGACAAAGTGGTTCACAATTTCGGCACATTCTCAGAAGATGCGCCTACTCAGAAGTGCGTGTTCACATTCACAAACACCGGCACAGCACCACTTATCATCAATCAGGCTGTAGCAAGCTGCGGATGCACCATACCTTCATACACAAAGGCTCCTATCAAGCCAGGCGAGAAGGGCGAGATAAAGGTGACATACAACGGCACTGGCGCATTCCCTGGTCACTTCAAAAAGACCATCACTGTGCGCACCAATGGTGTAACAGAGCTCACACGCCTCTACATCGAAGGCGTTATGAGCGAGACTAAGAAATAAGCAAAAACAATCATTACAAACCATACAGGGTGGGGAGAGAAACTGACAGACGTTTGCTCCCCACCTTTTTTATTTCAATACATACACTTATGATATTCTACTTCTCTGGAACCGGCAACACGAAGTGGGCTGCGAGCAAGACTGCCGCTGCCCTCGACGACCAACTCATAGACATAGCAGCCACACTGAAGCACGCCGATAGCGACAGCACATTCAGCTACGAACTGAAGGACGACGAACCCGTGGGCTTCTTCTTCCCCGTACACGGTTGGCGACCACCACTGATAGTGAAGGAGTTCGTGCGCCGCCTACGCATCAATCAAGCTGGCAGCTACTGCTACGTCGTATGCACGGCTGGCGACAACGTGGGCGAGGCAGTCGACATTCTGGAAAAAGACTTGGCAGAAGTGGGCATAAAGGTGCACAGTGCAATATCGCTCATCATGCCCGAGTCGTACGTCGGACTGCCATTCATGGACGTGGATAAACCCGAAAAAGAAGCCAAAAAGAAGCGCGAAGCCGACGAGAAACTCTCGAAGTTCATCGACGACATACGCCAACGACGCCACGGCATACGCGACATCCTTATCGGCAACTGGCCACGCATCAACAGCCGACTCATCGGTGACGTGTTCATCCGTTGGATTATCAAAGACACCCCGTTCCGCGTAGACCCCAACCGTTGCATCAGTTGTGGTCTGTGCGTCAACAACTGCCCCGTCAACGACATGGCAATGGACGAGAACAAACACCCAGTATGGCTACACAACGGCAAGTGCCTATCGTGCTTCGCTTGCTATCACCACTGCCCCACCCGAGCCATCGAGTACGGCGGAAGAACAAAAGGAAAAGGACAATACTACTTTGAAAAAGTGAAAGAGTAAAAAAGTAAAAGAGTAAAAAGTAGGAGGTATGGGCATCTTGCCCATACCACGCCACCACAAAAGCATATCTTTAAAGGTAAAAGAGTAAAAAAGTAAAGAGTAAAAAGTTAAAGATTTATCATTCGCGTCGACCGACGCAGATGCTCGTAACGGTCGACGCGGATGCTATCAGTAGTTTCTTTCTCCGAAGATATACGTACCGACACGCACCATCGTAGAGCGACACTCGGCAGCAATGTGGTAGTCGTGGCTCATGCCCCACGAACGCTCGCAGAAAGCATCATCGTCTGCAAAGTAGCGCGCCTTCACCTCGTCGAAGAAGTCGGCAGCAAGCATGAACTCCTTGCGTATGACACTTTCGTCATCCACGTGCGATGCCATCATCATCAGTCCGCATATCTGCACGTTCTGCAGCGCACGCCACTCGCCACCCTCAAGCAGCTCGCGACACGCGTCGAGCGACAGTCCGTACTTGGTCTCCTCCTCTGCGATGTGCAACTCCAACAGAACCTTTATCGTGCGTCCATGCGCAGCTGCCTGCTTGTTAATCTCGCGGAGCAACTTCAGCGAGTCGACAGCGTCAATCATCGAGATGTAAGGCGCGATGTACTTCACCTTGTTAGTCTGCAGATGGCCAATGAAGTGCCACTCTATATCCTTTGGCAGCACCTCCACCTTACGCGACAACTCCTGCTCACGACTCTCGCCAAACACACGCTGTCCGGCATCATACGCCTCCTTGACGTACTCGGCAGGATGAAACTTACTGACAGCCACAAGTCGTACGCCTTGAGGGAGGCTGTCCGTCACCTCACGAAGTCTGTTTGCAATGCTCATACCTTACGGAGTTTTATTGTTAATTGTTAGTCTTTTCGTAGGAGGCTACGGCTTTCCTGCCGTAGCCATTGCCATCTATAGTGCATACTTGCGATGCCTACGGCAAGGATACCATAGAATTATGGGTTGCAGTGCCTACGGCAAGAATGCCGTAGGCTCCTACTATTCGCCTTAAGCTTTAACCCTCAAACTCGGGCTTATCGTTCTTCTCTTCTTTCTTTACAGGCGCGTTGTGCTCAAACACGTCCATAATCTTTGTTTCAGAGATGTTCGCGATGATATAGTCGATAGCAGTCTTGCCCATAGACTCCTCAATGTTCTTAACCGCAGCGTTGAATGTAGCAGCCTGAACGAGGAAGTTTACAGCAGTACGTTTCTCCTTAGCAGTCTTCTCGTCGATAGTGATGAACGAAAGCTTCGCCTTGTACCAGCGGTCGTCGGTGTCCGAATCGCTGAAGAATATCTCGCCATAAGCAGCCGGAGTGATGTTCTTCACCTCGAACTCGCCCGTTACAAACGCCTCCATCTCCTTAGTGATAACCTCTTCTGCCTCGCCGAAGCTCAAAGCATCTACTACATACACTTCGCTTACCTTCTTCTGTCCACCATCTTCTGTCTGACGGTCGTAGCGCACTGTGGTTTCAAACCAATTTGCTGTTCTTGATCTCATTACTATTATATTTATTTGTTTCCTTAATTACGAACGACAAAAGTAACAATTAATTCTGAGATACGGAATAAACATACCCGATAAATAATATTTTTTAATCTCAATCAATCAACAATAAGGCGTTCGGCAAACTGCCGATGCGTGTTCAAGAAGAATTAGGAAAATAAAAAAAGGAGTTTCTGAATGAAACTCCTTTTAGTAGGCGGTGCGTACGAGACTCGAACTCGTGACCCCATGCGTGACAGGCATGTAT
>ERZ859937.452-NODE-452-length-17358-cov-1.812749_pt1 | contig 17358 bp, 20 predicted proteins | sample MGYA00509985_ERZ859937 | MGnify/ENA primary metagenome ERZ859937 (study PRJEB30046, sample SAMN00715169) | human gut metagenome | study: EMG produced TPA metagenomics assembly of the A metagenome-wide association study of gut microbiota in type 2... | reverse complement strand
AACGATCACTACCATCGTGCTCACGATGCCCGCCTCCACCGCCGACTGTCCGACGATCAAGCCGCCGACAATCCCGATCGTATTGCCAAGCGGTCCCGGCAGACGGATCCCCGCTTCGCGCAAAAGCTCAAACAGAAACTCCATCAGTAGCACTTCCACAATCACAGGAAAGGTGACCATACTCCGTGCTGACGCGATCGCATACAGAAGCTTTGTCGGAAGAATATGACTGTGATACACGGTAATCGCGATATAAAGTCCGGGCAGGGACACCGCCAGAAATGCCGCGATATACCGGATGATCCGTGCAAATGTCCCGACCGCCCAGCGATTGTAATAATCATCTGACGTCTGCAACAGCATGTTCAAATTACACGGTGCCAAAATCACCTCCGGCGAATTGTCAAATACGATTGCCACTCTGCCTTCCGTAATCCCTGCTGCCACCTTATCCGGTCTGGTCGTCGACTGAAACGTTGGAAACGGAGAATACCAATTTTCCATCAAATGTTCGCCATCCCGCTATCATAGATGGCATCAATATCATAGCGATGCATGTCCTCCCGCACGCGCTTAACCAGCTCCTCCGACGCTACATCTGCCAGATACACAAGCGCATAGTCCGTCCGTGTGCGCTCCCCATCGTATCCTGCTCCACGCGCAATTTTGCATCCTTGATCCGCCGCCGGATCAACGCGGTACTCTGCCGGAACCCCTCATTAAAGCTGTCCTTCGGTCCGCGCATACCCGCTTCCGTATCATTTTCAGAGATTCCTCTAAGTGGTAATTTCTTCGACGATACGATCATTGACCTCGCATAACCATCAATGAAGATCGCCGTATCACCCTTCAGAATCGAACCGACTGTTTTATCAAAGGAGGTTTCCTCCTTGATATCCGCCGTCTGAACCTCCTGATATAAGATGCTGTCCCAGACATCCTTCGCCGAATTTCCGCGCCATTCATACGAAAGCGGCTTCAGGATTGTCTCCTCGATCATGCCGTTATTCGTCAGACCATCGATATATACAACATGCATATACACCATGCCCTCCGCCCGCTCCATCGCGAAAGACTTCTGCACTACATCCCCACAGTTTTCAAACAGGATGCCGAGCACCTTTTTATTCTCAGCTAAGCTCCGCCGCAGAGGCACCTTGAGCTTATTGTTATCATCATACAGATCTTCTAAATCCATAAAAAAACCTCCAAACTATACATAAGCTAGTATGTATGGTTTAGAGGTTTTTATGCAGAACCGCATGTGCCGTTGCTGTGTCAAAATAAACATGTTCCCGTAATTAACAGAATATCCAATATTGACATACTTAAGATTTCATTTTTAGGTCCTAGTACGACGGCTAAAGGTAGACCGTTTGTTAACCCTTTAGATAGACATAAAAAATCAGGAGTTACTACATAAGATACAGTAAAAGAATCATCTGCAAGTGTTATTACATCTCCCTCATGCAATTCATACACCATGCCGGTCTGAATTGAATATCCATTAATTTTCGTTCCATTTGCACTTTGAAGATCTTCTACACCATAATTTTCATTTTTCATATGATGAAATTTACCAAGTATATACGCATCTTTACTAATGCAAAAATACTCCTTTTCATTTAAAAGTATTATATTTTGGGTATACATAATCCCTATCCTATCTACAGACACTTTACTTTAATCATTTGATTTATTGATCATTTCATTCCACAATTACATATAAATATATGATCTGAGTTTTTCATTCCGCAATTATTACAGGTCCATGTTCCAACAGAAGGATTTGCTGTTGCTGTTTGAGCACTTGCCCGCAAAGGTTTTGGCGTTCCACAGGAACAGGTTGTCATATATCTGTCGTTCATCTTATTACACTGTGGACACACCCACACCCTTCCTGTAGAGATATCACTCTTCAGCGCACGCACCTTATCCGCCGCTACCATACGTTGTATCTCTATTTCATCAAACTCAGGCTCTCTGGGTTTTATAAACAATGTAACAATATATGCAAGTCCTCCAAACAAAAATCCGAGTACATACCAAGCGGATGATTCCCTTCGCTTCTTTTCCATCGCAGCTCCACATATATACGCCCACACAAAAGCCCATATCAATACAAAAATAATTCTCATTTTTTATTTTCCTCCCCTTCTTCTAAAGTTTTTTATTGTGTCGAGCATTCATCATTTTGCGACTTTTTCATACCGCACTTGCATATATATACATGTCCGGAGTTTTCCGCTCCGCAATTTTTACATATCCACGTCTCAACAATAGGTTTTGTGACTTTTTGAGATACTACCTTATGAGGTTTTCTCGTTCCACACGAACAAGTGTATATTTTGGCATCATTAACTTTCCTACATAAAGGGCACGCCCATACTCTTCCTAATTCAATGTCGCTTTTCATGACACGTACTTGATCTGCCTGTACAATTCTCTTAATTTCTGCTTTATCGACTTCTTCCGTATTGTCCTTTATGAAAAATATGACTATACGAGTCCAAACGCCAAATATAAATCCAAGCACATACCATGCTGTTGGATCATACCCCTTTCTTTCCATTGCCGCTCCACATTCAAAAGCAAAAAAAACTCCTGAAATAACATATAACGTTATTGTTACCATTGACGTCCTCGCTCCTCTATTTCTTTAATTTTTTCAAATGCTGCACCCGCTTTTATAGTACTTGGACGCATTTCGTATTCAACCCCCATGTCGATTTTTGCAGATTGAGATGCAGTTTTTGCACAGGAACATCTTTTTTTCCAAAATATATATGATAAAATAGAACAAGTATTTTATTAAATTGAGTTATTAAAAGGAGACTCCAAGCTATGTATCATATTGTTATTTGTGATGATGATACTTTATTTATAGATCATATGAAATGTTTATTGCTTCGCGCAGGACTACCATCAGAAACCTGCAAATTCTACAGCTACCTCTCAGCAAGTGAATTCGAAGCAGACTTTCCAAATTTCTATACGATTGATTTACTGATCTTAGATATCCAACTTCCAGATGTAAATGGAACGGTATTTGCTAAATCTTTTCGCGAGAAATTCCCAAGCTCCACACTGGTTTTCTGTTCCGGGAAGCAGTCGCCAACACCAGAGTCTTTTGAGTCTGAACCATACCGCTATCTGCTTAAAGCATGGTCTGATGAACATATGGTAGAGAAGCTCACACATGTTATAGCGCATATTCAGACCGAGAAAACAGAGCCTTTTATCCATGCCGGATGGTACAGCACACAACTGAAGCTCCCTGCCTCCGAGATTATGTATATCGCACGCGGACGTGGCTGTTCTAAGATTTATGTATCTAAGAAAAGCCCCTATTATACTTACAATGACAAGATCTTATGCAAAAGTTCTCTGAGTGATCTGCATGCATTACTGCATGATTTTTATTTTGCATATGCGCATAACAGTTACTTAGTAAATCTCCAGCATGTAACATACCTGAATAAAACCGAACTGACACTTTCGGATAATAGCATGCTGACGATCTCTCGTTCCAGACAAAAAGAGTTTCAGGCAATGTTCTTCCGTTATATGAAATCACAGGATTAGGAGGCAGTATGGATTATATTATCTTGTTGTTTAGTTGCATTGCAGAATACCTCATATTTTCGGACTTTTTTGATGCCTTTTTAAGCATTCGTCCAAACTTTCAACCAATTTGGAACCGTATTTTGATAGCGATTCCTTTCATCGGCATTTATTTTGGTATCAACACATTGCAGATTTCGTATCTGAATATGATTTCCTTCATCTGTCTGTTACTTCTTTACTCTTTTCTTTATGAAGCAAACTTTAAAGAACACTGCTGTATATCGTATTTTTGTGTGCGATTTTCTTCGGCTGTGAATTTTTATTTGTAGTCTTATTGAATCTGCCTGCATATCTTTTTCATTCCAGCAGTGTTGCGAATCTGTCCACGATTCCTTGGCAGATATTTACATTGAAACTTCTGACCATCTGATCTGCTGCCTGTATAAGCAGACCTCTGTCAAATCCGCTGCCCGCATGGATCGGAAGATTTCGCATGCTATTTGTGTATTCCAATCGCATGCATTGCAATGATGCTACTCACATATTATTCTGGTCTGGACTTCGCATCGTCTCCACGCATGCGGATATTGCTCTGCGTATTTTTTGCGATCATGCAGTTTGGCAATATTCTGATCTTCCGCGCATTCCAGAGATACACGGAGCAGCTCAATCACAACCTGCAGAACAACCTGATTATCTCCGATCAGTCGCTTCGACTGAGTTATTATCAGAAGATACTCACGATGGATGAACATTTGCAGGAACTGGTGCACGATACGACCCATTACATGAAAGCCATCCGCATACTGCTTGATGATGGACATCCAGATCAGGCACTTGCACTCATTTCCGAATTGGATACAAAGTTAGATACAACCATCCTTACGCGCTATTCCAAAAATGATATTCTGAATGCGATTTTAACTGAGAAAAGTGAACTTGCCCAATCGCAGAATATCCAGATGTCGATCGATGTACTCCCGGATATTACGTTTGCCGAATTACCGTCCGCGGACATAATATCCATTCTGTCAAATCTGCTTGATAACGCCATTGAAGCATGTCTGGCGCGCGATAATTCTCGTGTTGTACAACTGACTATTACAAAGAAAAATGAAAATAACTTCTATGTGATTATCGTGAAAAATACCTATGACAAAGCACCAGTTTTACGTGATGGACAATTCGTCTCTACCAAGACGGACACGAAGCTACACGGCATCGGCACCAAAAGTATCCGGCATGCCGTGGAGAACAATCATGGTTTTGTCAATTACTCTATCGAAGAAGGATTCTTCGTGGCGACTGTGGTATTACCAATAGCATTAAACGTGTAGGTTCCTTAAATGCTACAATTAGTTGCATTTCTAAAAATCTCTTTACAATCTGCTGTAATTCATGATACAGTTTCTTTGTTGTCGAGAAGCGCTCGTTCATAGCGTAGTTCGGTAACAGTCTATTAATTTATATTTTTATCTTCGATTCTTCGAATACTAATCATTACCCTTTTTGCGCACAAATTTTAATTATTCTCATTAACAACTTTAATTTCATGCACACATCTATTTTTTAGGAGGAACCGCTTATGACGAATGAAACAATAACCACAGACACACAGAATACATTCTATCAGACCGTAAACGAACTCGAAGAAGCTATGAAAACACAAAACTATATTCAGAATATATCACACTTGACGAAACATGGAAAAAACGCTTCGCTGATTACATGACGGGAAAGAAAACAATGCCACTTACTTACGATCCATTCTTCAAATGTATGTTTCACCCGGACAGACATCCTGATTGGTTGTCAAATCTGCTCAGTGCCATTTTGGGTGAATCCGTCGTTGTGGAACGGCTTTTGCCATCGGAAAATACAGCCATCTCCATTGATTCCCTGCTAATCATGGATATCGTTGTCCGATTAAGTAATGGCTCACTTGCAAATGTCGAAATTCAGAAGATTCCATATATGTTCACTGCTGAACGCATTTCCTGTTACTCTTCTGACTTGTTGCTTCGTGAATACACACGCCTAAAAGAGAACAAAAAATTTATGTATTCTGACATGAAAAAAGTATACACCATTATTCTATATGAAAAAACAGGCGCTGATTTTAAAAATCCGCTATTGCATGGTGCTTATATCCATCACGGTAAAACACGATTTAACACCGAACTCACGTTGGAACTCCTGCAGGAATATTTTCTGATTGCACTTGATGTATTCTGTCAAAACGGATATACTGATGATAAGAATCTAGATACACGGGAAACCATTGATTCAAATATGAATGATTTGGAAGGCTGGCTTTCTATCCTGACCGCAGAGACAATCGCGGATGTGGAGCGCGTGATCAGACGCTATCCGTGGAGCGAAACGATATTCCGTGAAATAAGTACATATGTTAATAAACCTGAGGAGGTGATTCACATGTTTTCAGAAGCGTTAAAAATTGCAGATAAAAATACAGTGAAATACATGATTGAAGAACTGCAGGATGAATTACAACTGGCTGAAAAAAAGCAAAAACAGGAAGCGGAATTGCGAAAGCAAGAGGAAGAAAAACGAAAGCAGGCTGAAGATGAATTACAGCGATCAAAAGAAGAAATTGCGCAGTTGAAAGCATTGTTAGCTAAAAAGCAATAATCCAGAATGGCACCGTTTTATGACGGTGCCATTTTATATCAAATAATTATTTCGTATTCTCAGCTTCACCGATACACAATCGTCTCCTGTGTCTCCCCGGTATTCCGGTTCCAGATTACCCGCATATCCACACCATCTTCATAATTGCCCGGTCCCAGATCATAGATAATGAAATCATCACTCACCACCAACGATTTTATGCTCTTATTCTCATCCGGGTTAATCGTAAACAGTTCGACTTCCGACTCACCATCGAACGATCTGTATTTTATGCAGACGCCATCATCCACGCTCTGTGCATAAAAGGCATCTCCTTTATAAACATTCAGGCAATACACGTCAGACGCAATCTTCTCCAATTCCTTTTCCTCTTCATTCCAAACCTTTAATTGATGATCCAATAAAACTATCGCATTGTCTGATAGTTCATATCTGCTTCCATAAATAACGCCCTCATATAAATCAAAAAGTTCCGTATCTACATTGAGCAAGTGCCGCATACGTCCAACCTCTATCGGCTGACTCCAATCCCATTTATCCAGATTCAGACAGTAGTATTGGCGCGCTTTTTGAAGCACCAGATGATGATCCCGGATTCCAAATGCCAGCGAACCTTCACCCATATTCTCATAAATGATCTGTGCACGGGTTCCTTCTTTGTCGATACGATAGATTCGATTTCCTATCTGAATATAGAAATACTCATTATAATAATAGAGCTTTGAACGGACAGAATAATAGATTGCATCCCCATAATCAAATGTATAAAATTCCTCATATGTACCATCAGGAGAGAGACGATAAATTACATTGTTCCCGCATTTTTTCAACTCATCTACATGGTCATAGTTTCCAATGTTCACCCGGCTTTTATAGAAATACACATAGCCATCTACAACCAATGCCTCATTTGCATAATTTCCACTTTGCAGATCGATTTCCTGATTAACCCCGGAAAACGGATTTTCAAACAACCGGTTCTTTGCCTTTTGTTCAGAATGATGCTTGTAAAACACTCTGCCGCCAATTGTACAGACAACAAGAATAATTGCAAATATAATTATCTTTTGTTTCCTGCTTAAAGACATCCCTTTCTCCCTTCAATCTATCGTCATCCAAATCCGATCACATACTTTTCCCTCCATTCCGGTATAGGTGTCGCAGAATGAAAAGATAATCGTGCAGGTTCCATATTCATAGTAAAGTTCCTTCATTGAACTAATCTCTTTTTCTTCATCTGGTTTTCCCATCGCTGCAAGTATCTCCTCATACGTGCTCGTCTGACTGAGTCCATTGCACAACATAAATTGCTCATCGAACCATATCGTATGAATCGGACAATTCACAGCGGCTGTCTCCTTCGTGCCTGTATTGATTACCGATACATCAAACTCACTCTTAAAATCACGCGCCTCCATCTTGCAGATCGCTGTCTCATATGCCTTATATCCATCTATCATCAGAGAGGCTGGTTTTCCCAACATGATCTTCGCATCACTTTCATTCATGCTGTACCCTGCATCATACAGATCTGACGTTGTACACGGAAATGTCATAACCTTCCCGGCAATCGCAAATTCCATACTGGATACATCCTTCGTCGTAAATGGAATGTCCGCATAAGCAACCGGCGCTTTCTCTTTTCGAAGGCTTACCTTCTCCGATGCCTCAGGATCTGTCAGAAACCAAACGACAAAGCCAATTACTCCAAGTATGATCACAACCATGATCACTTCTCTGATCGTACGCTTTACCTGCCTTTTCTTCTTTGCCTGCAAGTCCTGCATGAACTGCTCATAGACTTCATCTCTTTCGGTATTCTCTTCCATTGCTATTCCTCCCATGTTTACCGGTACGAGATTGTTTGCTGTATCTCTCCGATATGCCGGTTCCAGATCACCCGCGTATCAACAGCTTCTTGCTCCCTTTGACACCAATCACCCACGTTTACCCACATCACAGGTCGAACGCCGTTATAAGAATCTGGATAGTCCTGATCCCATTTTCCCTCGTATCCAATCACAAAAATCGTGTAATCCTTCATACCCGTTGACCGCAGCATCCACGATAACCGCTCCGTACCATCAGGCAGATGCCGGGAATATGGATACATCGCTGGAAGCTCCTCGATTATAAGATCTGTAAATATCGCTTTCCGCTTCTGCAAAACTGCCCTCGATGGTCTTCGTCCAAGAACAGATGCATCCGTTAAACGATTTCCATAATATTGCTCTGCTTCCTTCCAGCTCAGCAGGAATATTTTATCTTTTGTATCCGGTCTGCTCTCCCGTACCTGTACATCCCCGGATGGGTCCACATGCGCAGCAAATCCCACCGTAGACGGATTCTCCAACGTTGTCTCCCGTATACTTGCCTGCTCTGTCTCGTCAAATGCCTCTTCATAGAACGCCTGATTCAGCCACGACCGTATCTGTGAATCCTCCCATATTACACATTTAAGACTATCCGAGAATCGTTGATAGGCAATCACATCATGGGATATGAGCAGCATAGCATCCCCATCCTTATCCAGCACATCCCAGCAGATCGGATCTTCTGTCTCCGGATCTCCATCCTGTTCGTAGGTTCCCATCTGTACGATGTCACCGATTTCCGCATCTTTCAGTGCTACCGTTTCCAATACTTCTGCTTCCACTGCAGCGACCGTTGTCGCCTCTGTGGATTCAGTGCTTTGCTGTGCACACCCGCTGAGCAGGCACAGATCACGAATCCCAATACACCTGTTTTTTTCATACCTTTATTTTTCTGCCTCATACCGCTCCTTGAAATATGCAAGCAACTCCTTATAATCCTGCATAGAATGATAGAAGCGAACCGTGTCTGTATATTCACTGCCATTCCATTTATATGCATACGTAACTACGAAACAGGCACCCGGATTCTTGAACTTCAGAATCTTCTCAACCGGCAAAGCCACCTGCTCAAAGGTACCGTTCTCGATCATCTCCTGAAAAACCGGCTTCTCCTGAATACGCTTCAACAGGAAATCCTTATGCTGAATCATCTTGATTGCTTTCTGCTCCATGTCTCGGCTATCCATTGCCTGTCCGACATGTGTTACACTTACCCCCTGCGCCTGGACAGTCTGAACTCTATATGCACCCAGTCCGGTTGCTCCCAGAAAAGCATCCTCATTCAAATGTACAACATACGCATGTTTGGCATTATCAATCAACACCGCATGTAACACATCTGTATATGTGATAAGCTTTCTCTTATAATTCGTCTTATAGATCAGACAGCAAAGCAGCACGACAAAGCTTACGACTCCCAGTATCGTGTTTACCTTTCCATCCTCATAGTCTCCAGTCACTGTCATCCATGCGGTATACAGAAGTCCGCCAATTGATGCCAGCAACAGCACCAGCCATGTCAGAAATCCCGGAACTGACATATTCCGTATCGTTCTCGGTGGATAGCTGTACAGCTTCATATCCTGTGCGCTCGCAGGTGTCTCCCATTTTCTCTGATCCCAATTCACATCAAATAGTTTTTCTTCGCTCATTTTGTTACCTCTTTCAAATGTAATTTTTTTCATTCTACCGTCTTCATAACAGTTTTTCGATTCATTTTCCGCGAATCGAAGATTTTTTCCGTTAACCCCAAGTTTTGCATGATTCCCTGTTCATTACATTCATCTGTCCGTTTTTGCATAATCAGATGCAATTTTTGCATGAATCAGGTCAAATTTTTCAACAGTCGATTAAAATGATTATATACTATATTTTGTCGCTATACAACAACATAACTGTGTTTTGTGGAAATATATTTGTGGGCACACAAAAAAAGAGGTGCTCTGCACCTCTCTCTTGTTTTCCTGTTTACTTATGCTTCCTTCTGCAAATTCCGTATTACGATCTGCTCCTGATTATAAATATGTTCCTTCATAATCTTCTGTGCTGTCTCTACGTCGCCCTTCAAAATCGCCTCTGTAATCTGATCATGCTCCCGGATCAGATTCTCATGATACGAAAAATCTTTTACATATTCAAACCGGTATCGATACACCTGTTCCCGCAGATTCATCGCAATCGTAATCAGCTTCTGGTTCTTCGATGCCCGGTAGATTGTGTTGTGGAAACGTTCATCCCCCTCCACAATTGCCTGCACATTTCCTGATTTGACCGCTTCACGAAATGCCACGCATGCCTGTTTTATCTCTGTCTTATCATCCTCATCCAACCGCTCGCAGGCAAGCTTGACCGACAATGAATCAATTGCCATTCTAACCTCCAAGGCATCTTTTAAGTCACGCACTGTAATCTTCGCAACCTCCGCACCTTTCCGCGGAATCATAACAACCAGACCTTCCAGCTCCAGCATCCGGATTGCCTCACGTACCGGTGTCCGGCTGACACCAAGCTTGTTCGCCAGTGTAACCTCCATCAGACGCTCTCCCGGCTGCAATTCTCCCTGTATGATTGCCTTGCGCAATGTATGAAATACAACCTCCCGAAGTGGAAGATACTCATCGATATTCATATCCAACTTCATATCTGCTACCTCCTTACCTTCCTGTCAAAACTTATCCATTCCGATTTTCATTACCTTCTTCGTTCCCCATATACATCATAAATAATTTTATCGTGTATACAATATACATTACTATGCATAGACAAATATTTCAGCATATTTTTTATTTCTACCAGAGTATTTTTCTCAAAAAGTATGATTATTTCTCACGATTCTGCAAAAATCTCAGCCAACTCTAACACGGCTGTGTCACATATACCTCGGAAAGTCCGTACTGCTGCCGGATTTTCTCTGCCGCCTGCTCTGCAGTCGCTTTCTCTGTATATAAACCAAACACCGTCGGTCCGCTGCCGCTCATGATCGCATTTTCGGCACCAGACTCTTTCATTGTCTGTTTGATCTCCTCGATCTGCGGGTAAAGCTTCGTTGTGACTGTCTCCAAGACATTTTCCATGCGGCTTGCCACACCGGACAGATCTCCCTGCTTCAGCGCGTCCACCATACCCGCAACATCCGGGTGGTGCTGCAGCTCGTTCGCATGCAGGTTCTCATATACCATCTTCGTGCTGACCGATATCGTCGGTTTCGCCACAACGACAAAACAATCCGGCAACGGTGCCACCTCTGTCAGCACCTCGCCGATACCTTCGGAAAGCGCGGTTTTTGCCATAATACAATACGGCACATCCGCCCCCAGTTTCACACTGAGCTTCATCAATTCCTGATCACTGACGTCCAGTCCATACAACTCCCGCATCGCATGAAATGCCGCGGCGCAATCCGTACTGCCACCTGCCATACCGGCTTCGACCGGGATTCGTTTCACCAGCTCCACATGGACATGCCCGGTCAGATGATACGTTTCCCCCATCAGTGCGATTGCTTTGTAGATAAGATTACGCGCATCACACGGCACGAATGCTTTATCACACGCCAGTGTGATTGTCAGCGTATCCGCTTCCTCCACCGTAAATGTCAATGTATCATATAAGCTTAGATTCTGCATGATCATGCAGACATCATGATAACCATCCTCGCGTCTGCGCAAAACATCCAATGCCAGATTCACCTTTGCATATGCATTTCTCGTTAACGTTTTCATCCTTGAAAGCCTCCCGTTACAAACAATCTGTTTTTATTATACCAACGCAAGCGTTACTTCACAATCTATTTATTTTCTCATAACGGCAGAAATCCATGCCGCATCTGCAACATGGATTTCCGTGATTTTCTATTTACTTTATATTATAGGAAGATCTAAGATTTCACGATCAGCAGCCGGTCACCCTCTGATACATAATCGGACTCCAGATTGTTCAACTGCTTGATGGCATCAATCGATGCATAGTATTTTTTCGCAATGCTCCACATGCTGTCGCCCTTCTGCACGACATACCCGACGATGCCCGGCTGTGCCGCCTTCTTCGCCTCATCAATCGGCAGGATCTGCAGATCCGTCATCGCCTGACTCTCACCCTTTGCAAAGACGGAGATGTTCAGGTTGATCTGTGCCTTAATCTCGATTTCTTCACTATTTAATAATGACGCAGTAAGCTGGTCGATGCACGGATGGATACGCACCGAGTCCTCCTGCGCGAGCGGTACCGTATCCGCCGTATACGAAAATGGAATCTCCACCTCGACACTGCTCATCGGATCATCTCCGGTCGCAATATACAGCACACAGCATTTTACAACGCCTGTGATCTCTGCCCCATTTTCCCCGACAACAACATCATCAATATCGACATCGCCATACACATGACAGATCTGCAGCAGCTTCGCCTTATCTCCACCGATCTGTTTTCTGGCAGACACTTTTGCCTTCGCTGCATTGCGCAGCAGCAGGTTCTCATAATCCATCACCTCAAACTGCGGTACAAGCTCCGCGCTCGGCGAATACACATCGGACAGCATCCGGCATGAACAGTCCTCATACAACTTGATATTCATATCAATATTATAGTCACAGCCAAACACGCGATCCTCACCATCCGCATCCTGCCGGATTGTGATCTCCCCCTTGCCAAGCACATAATCGACATCCAACACCATGCCCTCTGCTGCACCACTGCAAGGCACCTCACGATAGAGCGACCGCACCGAGAAAATGGATTGTACCGGGAGCCGTTCCTCGCCCCCTTTATATAAGATGAAGATTTCGATTTCTCCACGCACCAGAAGCTTCTCATCGCCCGCCTTCGTCTCCATGTTCCGAAGTGCGACACATTGCCACAAAATCTCCTGGATATTCGGTTTGTTCTGCGGGATTTCCAGCTCCTCCCGCACCTTCAGGACATCGCGCTTGGCGAGCACGACCTGACTATATGTAACGTCGCGATACTGACAGGCAACGCCTTCCCCCTGCTCAATCCCTGTCGCCGCATCGATGCACATCTCTTCATACACATTAACACTTGTTCCAATCAGTCCGCGAACCTCCAGCTTGCGCGAATTGATCATGCTCACCGTCAGATCCTCCAACTGACTGTGGCAATCCACCTGACTAGAGGAAGACACGCCATCGCAGTTGACAACATCCTCAAATGGAATCTCACTCTGGAACTGGCACAGCCGCGGGATATCGCCCCCGGTACGATACAGCACACGCACGCAGACCGATCCGGTGATCCGCACTTTTCCATCCTCCGGAATCATGGACTCCAACAGAATATGACCTTCCTTGGCAACGATTTTTTCCATATCGCCTTTACTATCCGGAATCGTAAAATCATCATCGACTGTTATCTGTGAATATTTGGACTGCGTCAACACGCTTGTATGTATTTCCTTCTTCGAAAATTCCATAGCTCCCTCCACCAAACTAGATTCTTACCCTCTGCTTTATATGTATTCCAATGCTCTCTGAATTATGATAATTTACCGTAAATATTTTTCTCGCATATAGAAGCCGTACTTACGATACATTCAATACCGGCAGCTCCAGCCGCGGCAACCGGATTACAATATACGGATACATCGACGATGTTCCTGTCTGCCCGTCAGGCGTGTTGGAATCTGTCCCTGATGCAACACCGGAAATGTCCCCCTCCATCTCAGCCTCGGTCTTCAGATCGGTCTTTATATAGATTGCCCGGTCAGTCTTATACAGCTCCTCCACAACCACACACAGATTGGTACGGTCGTGTTCCCCATATCCAACCACAATATACAGATGATCCTTCGTCGTATAACTCATCTGGAATGCATGCAGCTTCTTCTCCTCTATAATCTGCCGCAGATCATCCGGCAGTTCTGTCTCTGCGCACACCGTAAAATCCAGATCCTGTCGTTCTCTCGCCTCCTGCTTGCGACACCCGGATGACACACACGCCAGCGCAACCAGAACCAAAATCATAAACTGCCTCCCGCTTCGCCCTTTATTCAACATTTTCTCATTACAATCCCCCATGATCCCCCATTTCTTCATCCGCGTTCTATCTCAAATCCTTGCAGATGATAAAACGTTTCATCTACGCAGGTTGCGCAAACGAAACTATTTTGCTAAAATATATGTGGTTTTTTCCGCCCTATGCGTAAAACCACAAATATAAATATAAGAGGCGTAATCATGTCAAAGAAAATTAACCGAAACGATCCTTGCTGGTGTGGCAGCGGCAGAAAATACAAAGTCTGTCATGAAATGTTCGACGATAAGATTGCAAAAATTGCACATCAGGGGCACATCGTTCCTACTCATAACCTAATCAAAAATGCAGAGCAGATTGAGAAGATCAAGGAAAGTGCAAAAATCAACATCGCTGTACTGGATGAGATTCAGAAGACAATCCATGAGGGTATGTCTACCGCAGAGATTGATAAGATCGTCTACGATATGACAACCGATATGGGCGGTATTCCAGCACCATTAAACTACGAAGGATTCCCATACAGTGTATGTACTTCCGTCAACGATCAGGTCTGCCACGGATTCCCATCACCAGATGTTATCTTAAAATCCGGTGATATCATCAACGTAGACTGCTCTACAATCCTGAACGGCTATTTCTCCGACTCTTCCCGTATGTTCTGTATCGGTGATGTCAGCCCGGAGAAGAAGAAACTCGTTGATGTCACAAAGGAAGCAATGCTCAAAGGTCTCGAACAGGTAAAACCTTGGGGCTTCCTCGGCGACATGGGGCAGGCAGTGCATGATTATGTCTATGCAAATGGATATTCTGTTGTCCGCGAAATCGGTGGACACGGTGTCGGCATTGAGTTCCACGAAGAACCTTGGGTAAGCTACAACTCTAAAGCAGGTACAGAAATGCTTATGGTTCCTGGCTTCATGTTCACGATCGAGCCGATGGTAAACATGGGCAAGCCGGACATCTTCGTCGACGAAGAAAATGACTGGGAAGTTTACACCGAAGATGGACTTCCATCTGCACAGTGGGAGATTCAGGTACTTGTCACCGAGGATGGATACGAGATTATTTCCTACTAAAAATACGCGTAGTCGGGCTACAGATTTACACGACTACGCTTACTCTTTGGTTAAAATGATTTATCTATGAATGGCAGTCCGCGGTGTATATACGTGATATCTTCCCCTTCATCATACGTGAAAGCAATATTCACATTTACCTTGTGATCATTTTGATACACATATTCCGGGACATTATCACTATAGCCGTAGATGCATAAGGTATCCTGCAGTTCAATCTCGTTTCGTTTCTTCGCATGCATCGTCTCCAAGAAATCCGCTGTCACTTTCTGCATCTCATCTTCGGTCATCCGCCCTTTTTCCTGACTGCACAGATAGAGATTGCTGCTGCCAGAGAGCCCCAGATCTGTGTAGATCTGATCGAGCTGTTCCTTACACCGGTAGATATTTTCTGTCGACTGATTTTTCAATGCAATCTCTGTCATCAGATAATTCTCCTGTATGGTCGAACCATCGGCGTTTGTCTGTTCCATCGAAATCAACCGGATTGTCGTATCTCCATTTTCACCCTTTTTCACAAACGTTGTCGAAGTATTTTCACCTTCAGTACTTGTAATTATGTCATAGCCAGATATGATTCCCAGCTTTTCTCCAACCCGTTGCAGGATTTTCTCTCGTGCGGCTTCGGTCATCGTCTCATCGCCATAATGCGCATACAGTTTTACCTCTGCCGCCGTCACATTTTCCACGCCATCACTCATGACCTGTGTCACCATCTGGCTCTCCCGGTCAATCCGCTTCGTAATAAAGATTTGCAGCGCAACTGCTGCCCAGATAAGTACAACAATATATAACTTCTTTTTCGTGCTCATAGTCCTTCCCCTTTTCAAGGTATTCCGCAACTTTGCTTCTGCGCCTGTTGTGTACTAGGAGTGTTGCCACGTTTTACCAGTCTTATACATTTAAATTTTTGCTTTACTTTATCGCGTTAAAGCGTTATACTGTTGTCGATGATTGAAGCTGTGCCAATCTTACCATATTTATTTGAATTACAGTCACAGCATGGAGGTATATTATGACAATCGGAATTGTTGGACTTGGACTGATCGGTGGTTCTTTTGCAAAAGCATACAGTGACAACGACGAACACAAGGTTCTTGCTTATAACCGTAGCAAAGAAGTGATTCAGGCTGCGTATAACGATAAAGCCATTGACGGCGAATTAAACGAAGGGAATATCAAAGACTGCGATCTGATTTTGCTTTGTCTGTATCCGCAGCTTTGCATTGACTATTTGACAAAGATGGCACCTTATATCTGCAAAGATGCGATGGTGATCGACTGCTGTGGTACAAAAGAGCTGATCTGCCAATCCTGCTACCCTATCGCCAAACAATATGGCTTTACTTTTATCGGCGGACACCCAATGGCAGGCCGTCATTTCTCCGGCTACGCATACAGCACAAAGACAATGTACAACGGAGCTTCTATGGTACTTGTGCCAGAAGATCTGAATGATACGAAATCCATCGAGCGTGCGAAGAAACTGCTGTCTCCGATTCATTTCGGTAAATTCACAATCTGCGATTACGACCGTCACGACGCGATGATTGCATTCACATCCCAGATGGCACACGTTGTATCCAATGCTTACGTGAAAAGCCCGACAGCAAAAAATCACGATGGTTTTTCTGCGGAAGCTACAAGGATCTGACCCGGGTGGCCTGGCTGAATGCGCCCATGTGGAGCGAGCTGTTCCTGGAAAACCGGGACAATCTGCTATTCGAGCTGAACACCATCTGGATAGCCTGACCGCCTATCGGGATGCTCTGGAAGCAGGGACGGAGAACGCTTGACGGCCTTGCTGGAAGCGGGTAAAAAGGCAAAGAGAAAGTGGACGGATGAGGAAACTATCGGTTGCAGCTTCCAAAAACTACGATATTCTGATTGGAAACGGCCTGCTGCCCCAGCTGGGCGGCTATGTGAAGGCGCTTAAAAAAATCCAAACCGTAGCTCTGGTCAGCGAAACAACGGTCTATCCCCTGTTTGGCCAAGCCGCTGAGAAAAGCCTGGCAGATGCCGGGTTTCAGGTCAAAAGCTTTGTCTTCCCCGCCGGAGAGGCCAGCAAGTGTGCAGATACCTATTTGAAGCTTCTGACCTTTCTGGCCCGGAACCACCTGACCCGCACCGATGCCATCGTTGCCCTGGGCGGCGGCGTGGTGGGAGACCTGGCAGGCTTTGCTGCAGCAACCTATCTG
>ERZ859937.451-NODE-451-length-17392-cov-1.546173_pt1 | contig 17392 bp, 25 predicted proteins | sample MGYA00509985_ERZ859937 | MGnify/ENA primary metagenome ERZ859937 (study PRJEB30046, sample SAMN00715169) | human gut metagenome | study: EMG produced TPA metagenomics assembly of the A metagenome-wide association study of gut microbiota in type 2... | reverse complement strand
TTAAGCCTGTAGCTAGCGTTCATCCTGAGCCAGGATCAAACTCTTCATTGTAAAAATATTCTTTTCAACACTTAAGTTGACTTTACGCTCAAGGACTCCAAATCTATCAATACAATAAAAATATTGACGGTTCTTGTTTTTCCGTACACCATATTATATATACGGTGCACCGGCTTGTACTACTTGTTTGTTTATCTTAAATCTTTCAAAGAACTCTTATTCCTGTTTGCCATCGTTTCCGAAAGCGGATGCAAAGGTAAGAGATTTTATCGTAACCACCAAATGTTTTCGAAAGTTTTTTTTGAAAAAGTTTTTTTTCGAAACTTCCATAAAAGGCGGACCATCCATCCTCCCGGGGTCTTATCCGTTCTCGCTCCCTTAGCCCCGCTAAGGTAAGATACCAGGTACAGATCACTATCAAGGAAATCTCCCACGTTTGTTTCACCAAGTCAGTAACACTGTCTGAAGTGCCGCATCTCTCTCGATTGCGGGTGCAAAAGTAGACCTTTTAACGCTAACAGGCAAACTTTCACAAGACAAATTATCCGGATTCCCTGAAACTTTTTTGTAATACGCTGAATCACAGATGTCTTACAAAGAAGGTTTTTATAACGGAGGACACGGGAGGAAAAAGACAGACACATTATAATATTCGCACGCGCGTAAAAAAAAACGGAAAAAGAAAAAAACGAATACGCAAACAAAAAGCCGGAAAAAACGGAAAAAGAAAAAACGGAAGGCAACTTGCAAACACACTAAAAAACAAAACCACCATTTAAAGCAAGAACGAAATCAAAAACAATAAATAAGTAATTCTATAATTCTCTTTATACAAAAAAAAACAAACCTGTGTTATTCCTCCGTTTACAAATAAAAAACTATCCATCTATCAGATAATCCATTAAAAAAAACGTATCTTTGCTACTCATTATTTTTAATGCTAACATGAAATACGGAGTAACAAAAAATACATTAGTTATTACAGCAGGCATAGTTTGGCTCTTAGCCGGTATCAATATCTTGCGTATTGGAATAAGTTGCTGGATAAACGATTCTCATTATTGGTTCTTCAAAATCTGTGAAGCCACTATAGTATTTCTTTTATTCTTTGGTCTGATATTTCATAAACTTTACAAGAAACATACTCATCGCATATCTCAAAAGAAAGCCAAGAATTGTCCATTCTCTTTCTTCGATGTAAAAGGGTGGATTATCATGGGATTCATGATTACCATAGGTATCTTGACACGCACCCTGCATGTACTACCAGAAGCATTTATTGCTGTATTTTATACAGGATTGTCAGTAGCCCTAATTACAACCGGTACCCGATTTATATGGTACTGGTGGAGAAACAGGCATCTACTAGTCTGATTAGTCATTCGGTCTACAGAGGTTTCCACGATGGATGCTGTTTTCCCCTCGCACAATGTCAGCGAGAGCCTCCCAAAAGAAACGACAGCATCACCAATCACTCTTTCAAATCGTATATCTCAAGAAATGTATAGGCTACACAAGTTGGTACCACTAGCAAAACGAATCAACGAAAATCATATAATACTACGCTACCGTTTCCACATCGGGCAAATCAGACATACCTGATTACAAATTGTTATAAGCCCCGGAACAAGTTGTTGTCATTGTATGGACGGCATACAGTCCGGCAACCTTAATGCAGTACATCTGCACCGGTAAGCTCCACAATACGTTCGGCCACAGTTTGTGTGTCCCTGCGCGGAGAAGTAAGCCACAAGCATCTTACTTTTTTCAGCCGGATAATCGAAATCACTCCAGTTCTCTCCACTTCCTAGCTTTTCGGGCATTGTTAACTGTTCTGTTTCTGGTGCGGAAGTATCATTGGGAAAACATGCTATCACGCTGAACTATTGATTGTCATATTCTTCATCTGTCGCAACATAAGTCAATATGTCGTGTTTGAAAAAGTTAACGAAAAGTTACAACTCCTTGTCGAAAAACTCCATTCCCCCCCTAACTGCCGTACCCACATACTCCGGCACGTAGTAGATTTTGCTGTGTGTTGCATCGGAAATAAAAGTCAATTCCTTGTCCTGTGTACCCGTGACACGGCTATAACATTGTTCCGTTGTATAATAAGATATCAGCAATGCTACCAACTATCATCAGTAACGTCTGATTGAATAGATTTATGTTCTGTACTCCGTCGGATTGAAACCGAGATTCTGTTGTACATAACGGCTGAGATAGGCTTGTGACGAGAAGCTGAACATATCGGAAATCTGCACGAACGACAATGACTTATCACTCAACAAGCGTGAAATATCAAATATTGTATAACGGTTAATCCAATAGTTGGCGGCATATCTGCTCACCTTTTTTAACACTTCCGACAAGTATTTCGACGTAATGCACAAACAATCGACATAATAAGATACCTCCCTGTGTTCGCGGTATGTACCATCCTCCAGCATTCTCAAGAAACGATGTATGATGGAGGCATCTGCGTTGAAATGTCGCTTTCATCATAGATACGAGCATGAAAATCGAAAAAATCAAGGATAGCCGTCTGCATGGCGTTGATAAGCATTTCACGGTAGAAACGATGTTCAGTATCCTTGATACACAACTCAAGCAGTTCAAGATCTCGACGACAGACAATCTGCTGTTCAAGCGAGAGGTGCATGACAGAGTTGAGGAAAAGGCCAGTTGTCCTTTCATTCCATAATTGCTCTAAGGTTACATAGTTCAACAAATCCAGACTTCACATAGATAATCTTGGCACAGAAATCCATTGAAACTTCTATATTTTCAATCATTTTCCGCTTGCGGATAATCGACAGATCGCCAGCATGCAACTCAAAATCCATTCCGTTGAACCGATATCAACATCCCCCTCCCAAACAGAACAAATGTGACAAATACTCCTCTTCGGCATCGGTCGGAATCCGGGTAGCCCAATCGATTACCATAATATCTTTACACTCTTCCATACTTTTATACCGTTTGCTTAATAAAAACAGAAATAACCATAAATACAGAATCTCAAGCGACTGCTGCTATAAAGCCATTGCATTTACATTTTTTAATAATTCTACAATGGAATAGTTATTTTTTATGGGCGATCCTCCGAACACTTCGCTCATCTCCATCATTTCAAGTTCAATATCTATCTCCTTTACTTTTTCATCAGTCATGTGAACATCAGCAGCACCAGCATTTTCTTTAAGCCGGCACAGATGGCACGTTCCTAGAATAGGTATAATCCATGGACGTTTGTTCATCGTCCACGACAGCGCGATTTGCGACGGGATGGCATGGTATTTTTCCGCCAAACGGTCAATAAGAGAAAACAACGATTCATTCTGCTCAAAACTCTTCATCTGGAATTGAGGCATAACGGCACGGTAATCCATTCGAACATCAAATCGTGTTTCAGCAGTATAACATTTCGTAAGCAGCCCGTTTGCAAGTGGCGAGAAGGCCAAAGGCCCATGTCTAGTTCTTCAAGGAGAGGGAACATTTTTCGTATTGGCGAGCCATCATCGAATAGTGGTTCTGCACAGCAATAACGGGACAAACTGCATGAGCGCGACGTAGATACTCTTCAATAGCTTCTGAAATGCCCCAGTGCAGGATTTTCCCATCACGGATCAGATCGGTCATTACTCCTGCTACTTCTCCGGTTCAACCTTCGGATCAATATGATGCTGATAATACAGATCTATACGATCAGTACGCAAACGATGGAGTGATCCTTCAACTGAACTGTAGATAACTGAAGGCTGCGAATCGGGAATCACGACATGTGTACCGGCTACGCCAAAACCATCAAACTATATGCCGAATTTTGAGGCTATCACAATTTGGTTGCGGAACGACTGCAACGCTTTTCCCAACAATTCTTCATTACCATTCGACCTGTCCGGTGTACCATACATTTCGGTCGTGTCAAAAAAGTATACCCCATATCTACGGCATCGGTCAATAGTTCCGTTATTTTACACTTATCGGCAGGCGCACCGTAGGCATGACTCATACCCATGCAGCCCAGACCGACGGCCGATATCCTCAATCCACTCAGTCCTAATGTTCTGTATTCCATACCATCTTTTCCACCTCTTCCTGCGTAGCGTTGAAAAAGCGTTTTTCTTTATTGAGCGAACACATTTGTTCCATTTTCTTGTTATTCAGTTCGAAATCGAAAAATGGCAATATTCTCCTTGATATAATCGAGGTTCGATGCTCCGGGAATGACAGAGAAATCTCCTTGAATATGCCAGCGAAGAATTATCTGGACGGGAGATTTACATGTACCTTGGCTATTTATCGGATGACAGACTGAACAACGCACCATTAGACATCGCACCACCCAACAGAAACCAACAAGTAATGTGAATACCATAAGGTTTTACCTTGTCGCGTATGGCCAACCGTTGAGCGTAAGAGTGGCATTCGATCTGCAATACTGCGGGTTTTACACGCGATTCGATCATAATTTTCTCGAACGCCTCGTCATTTGCATCGAAATTACTGATTCCCAATGCACGTACTTTTCCCATATCACGCCATGCACCCACAAAATCGCCGGCTGGCTGGTGAACAAATCCAATTGCATGTGTTCCAATATCTTATCTATAGCCTCTAATGTCTTACTTTCGCCATATTCGGTCGGCCAAAGTTTCGAGGTGATCCAAATTTTCTCACGTGAAATACCACTCTCCTTTACAGCTCGTCCCACTCCGGCTTTATCATTGTGCATGAGCAGTATCGATATGTCGATAACCGATCTTCAAAGCAGTAAGGCACGATTGTTCACATATAGAACCGGTGATTGCATAAAAGTTCCCAAACCGAATTGCGGCATCAACACACCATTATTGAGTTGTACCATCGGTACATTAGCGACAGTTTTACAAATATCCTGTGCGGAAACAAAGATGCAGCCCATCAAGGCCACACACACTAGCATTGCAATAAACTTCTTCTCCATATTATATTTCTAATCTGTTTTTAATAGTTTCACAGTACAAAATTAGCGTGACTTGCCTATGTTATATTTACAAGAAATACGGATTGAATTACATTTTTTCAGTTTTTGAATATAAAATTACTTCTATCCGCAAAAACAACATAGAAACAGAAATTTATATAACAACTTCCTGAAAGAAAAGTGTAATTTTATAGAAGAAAATAATCAATCATAACAAGAATATGAATAAATAAAATTGAATAACGGTGTCGAAATGCCCCAGATAGGTTATGGCGTCTATCAAGTTTCTCCGAACGAATACGAACGTTGTATAAGCAGTGCTTTATAGATCGGTTATCGCATGATCGATACAGCACAAGCATACCACAATGAGGAAGGTGTAGGTAATACCATACGTAAAAGTGATATCGACTGCAAAGAGATTTTCCTCGTATCAAAAATATGGATTTCCAACTACGGTTACAAAAAGTGAAAGCCTCTATCGACAAAAGTTTGGACCGCTTACAAACCGACCACATTGACCTAATGCTCCTGCATCAGCCGTTCTGTGACTGATACAGTGCATACCGCGCACTGGAAAAAGTATATAAGGAGGGAAAGCTTCGCGCCATAGGCGTCTCAAATTTTTACCCTGATCATTTCATCTATATCACTAACAACATGGAGATTGTTCCAGCTGTGAATCAAGTGGAAACACACGTATTCAACCAACAGACTGAACCGCAAAAGAGTTCGGCACGCGCATCATGTCGTGGAGACCGCTCACCGAGGGCCGTAACGGTTTCTTCACGAATTCAATACTTGCCGAAATCGGTAGCAAATATGGGAAAAGCATAGTACAGATCGCTCTGCGCTGGTTAATCCAACGTGGCGTCATCATCATCCCCAATCGATTCACATAGAACGGATGCAACAAAACACCGACATTTCCAATTTTGAGTTGACAGACAAAGATATGGCTACCATCGCCACACTCGACATGGGATACAGCCTCTTTTTTGATCATTATGATGCTAGAACCACCCATATGTTTATGGAATAGAGATAAAATAATACTACTATAACGACGGTTCAACAGTTCTGATCGTGTAGAATCAACACAAGACGATGAACAAACTGGTTAAATCAAACTAATAAAAAACAATCGCCGCAGAAATAGATGTATAACTCCCTGCGGCAATTGTTTTATTGTAATATCCAAGTGCATCGATCTATCAATTGTTTTTTACTATCACTGGCACGTACTTCTATTTCATTCCTTCCTTTTCTGAGAGGGACCTCCTTGAACAAACAAACTTTCAAACTGTCCGGCTTCATCCTTCTACACTGACAGTCATTCACTATCAATATCACTTCTTCTACATTCGAAAAGACCTGTACATCAACGAGCGGCTTCACCCGATTCACATTACGACGCCCTGCGATATAAATCATAGGTTCTGGATTCCAATTGGCCCGGTAAAAATAATAAGCATCCTTTTTAATCTTACGATCATGAGTTACCAGTCCTTTGTCATTGATGCCCGAACGATCCCCCTCCATACGATGAGCTGCACCGAAATCAAACATATTCCACACAAAACTAGCCCACACATACGGACGTTCATTTATTATTTTCCAATTCTGAATATGATATTCTGTTTGCCAATTCTCTGGATGCCACCAACTTCCGGGAACAGTTTGTACCAATGAGTCCTGCTGATGATAGATACTAGCACCAGCACCATATTCGCTGATGGCAATTTTTATTTCGGGATGGTTCTTATGAGTAGCATCCAACCATGTAGCAAGCGTAGCCGGTGTGGCCCCATACATCCATCATAGCGATTCCAAGCTATATGATCAGTAATGAAATTCAACGCGCCATCCTGATTACTTGCAGAAGTAGTAGGACGAGTAGGATCCTCCCGATGTGCCATAGCATTCAACTCCTTTATATACTCTACAGGATTGTCTCCCTGCTCTTTCAATTCATTGAACAATCCCCAAAAACAGATACTAGGATGATTGTAATGCTGGCGGATCATCTCTTTCAACTGCTCCTTACCATTTTCGCGGAAAGAAGGCTGATCAACAAAACCTTTATCAGCGTATCCTCCCGGCCCCACAAATGGAATCTCAGCCCAAGTGACAATGCCATATTTATCCATTAAATCATACATATAGGTAGCTTGTGGATAATGTGCCAGACGAACGGCATTCACCCCCATATCAAGCATGATACGAGTATCTTCCTCGTGATGCACCGGATAAAGAGCATTACCCACTTCCGCCCTCTCCTGATGACGGCATACACCATGCAGCGGCAAATGTTTTCCATTCAAGAAAAAACCTTTATCGGGATCCGTGATGTAATAACGTACCCCTAACGGCTGTTCCACTTTATCCAACTCTTTTCCATCTTTAATCAAGGTCACCACCGTCTGATACATGAATGGATCCTGCGTCCCGTTCCAAAGACGCGGATTCTTCAGTATGAACTCTATATTCTCTACCTGTACATCTGTATGAGGAATCATACTTACTTCCTTCTCCGTTTCATACACAGTCTTTTTTCCATCATTAACCTGCAACCGGAGCACTGCTTTTCGAAGTTCTCCCGTTCCATTAGAAAGATTGATGCGTGCACAAATAGCTGCCTGTTTGTCCGTAATCTGTTGCTGTATGAGATAAACCCCAGACGATGCATAATCTAACGGAGAGATACACAGGTTATCAGTCAGCAACAGATGTACATCCCGATAAATGCCACCATAAAAATTAAAATCACCGACCAATGGCATTACATCCAACTGCTCGCCATTATTGACACGTACCAGCAATGTATTCTCTTTTCCATATTCCACTTTATCGGTTATCTCGAAGACAAAAGCTCCATAACCGCCCCGATGCTCACCTATATGTTTACCATTTACAAAGACATTGCTCACGCAATTCGCTCCCTCAAAACGTAAAAAAAGCCGCTTGCCTTGCCACTCGGGACGGATGAATATTTTTTTAGTATAATTACCTATTCCCCTCTTGTAATCGTGCTTACCACCCAAAGCGTCCTGTGCATTCCAAGTATGAGGCAAGTCTACCCTACGTGCAGCATTAGCATTTACTTGATGGGAAAAACGGAAACTCCAATCCTGATTGATAAGCTTATCTTCTCTTTGTGCCAACATCTGCATACTGAAAGCTGCGGCAAACAATACAGTAAAAGTTCTTCTGAGGTTTTTCATATGTATTTTTATTATTATACTTTGATTTATGTTCCAACAGCAAAAATAGATAAAAACTTGAGAGACCAACTAAAACACAGAAGAATAGTTGAATACAAAGAAGATAAAAGTCAAAACCGCCGTGAATAACTTTTCTTCTGATATTCACAGCGGCATATATTATAACTAGAATAATAAATCAACACATATCCCCTCAGAGATTTTTCCAAGCATTTCTTAGAATATTTTGTATAAAAGCATGCTAAAAAATACCGATATAATTACAAATACAAAGTCCAACGAAATATTAGTTTATTATTTTACATTTAGCTTATAACCAACAGAGAGGGTTAAACTATTATAGTTTACACCTATATTATCATTTTTAGATTCTTTCCCAAGTGACATTTCATATTGAAGCTTAACCGTCCACCTCCGATTTTCAATACCTACAGCAGACGTCATTCCCCAGTCGAAATTTCTCGCATGTTGATATAGAAACTGGTTGCTACCACCCTCCGTACTTTCTCCCACACCAGGATATCCTTCAACCAAACCGGAAGAAGGTATAGTAAGATAATATGGATTACTATCAATATGATTTTTGATACAATATCCTATATATGGTCCTATTTCAAAGAAAAATTTAGTGGAATTGTTGCTATGGATAGAGAATTTAGCTAAAATAGGAACTTGTAAAAAATGCCTTGTCTGAGAAACATTTTCTATCCATGTAGCATCTCCATTACTATATGTTCCACCATTATTTACAGAGTATCCTCTAAAAGTATAATATAATCCCGACTTCATAGAGAACACATTATTAACATTATAATCTGCAGATATTCCTAAACGAGTGGATGGACGCCAGCATTCTCCATACCCAGTTCTTTGTATTGCAGATAACCCAGCTTCGGTTGCCCATGTGACACACTGAGCATTAGCCCACATGCTACAAGAAAAAACAACAGCAAATAATAATACTTTTTTCATTGAAAAATAAATTAAAGTTAGTAATTCTATAGTTTATACTATCGTGTCGCTATAATCTTTTTCATCATAATAACCTTATTTTTTACAGAATGACAACAAAGTTTCATTTTACCCCCATCCATGAGATTATTTTTATTTCAAACTAACATTTTACCAAATCGATAAAATCGAACGTAAGTACGACATAGCGATGACTGATCCGCTAAAAAACAACCTAAATCAACCATTATTTGAATACAATGGAAACAAGCAATAAAGTATTGCACGAGAAACCCACATGAGAAAAGAAAGTTCCGGTTATGCATTGATGGAATACCTATACCTGAATGGTTCAAGATGAAATTCAAAGAATTCAAAAAGAGGAAAAACAGACCGAAAAGAGGATTAAGAACATAATATTCAATAACAAAAAACAAAAATGCAATTCTGATAGTCAATGAATTGCATTTTTATTTCTATTTTTGCAGTCATTTGCGAGGCTGAACAATAATATAAATTTAACAAGATATCATGAAAAAGAAAATGATCATTGTATTTTTAAGTACAAGTATATCGCTGCTATTTTCTTCATGTTCAACTATACTAGAAATTATAACAGGAGATAGACAATGTATATATCCTAATTGTACAGAATGGGCAACCAGCAACTCTGCTTATTGCTCATATCACAAACCGTACTACTTAAAATAAACGCTTTATCTACTTAAATTAACACGTTGAGAAAGATTTAAAATGCCTTATTTCAAAATATTTTCAGGTATTTGAGGAAATAGAGCCACATCTCCATTCACTGAGTATTCCGTATCCTCTTCTTGCATTTACATCGTAGGAGCAAATGCAATATCTGAACGTGTGTTTATAAACTTTAATATTTGGTCCCAATCCACACCTAAATACTTACTTATAATACTATATGTTGCAGAAGAAGAACCTATCAAATTTAATTTATAACCTGATGCAGTAATATTTTCATTAGTTAGTTTGCCATCTTCGTCTGTTTTATAGGTTAATGTCAAAAATGGAATTGTTTCATATGAGAGGTTGGGGTTATTATTTTTCCCGACTGAGAATTTATAACACCCCTTACTTATAAGATTCTCATCTATTTTATGCTCTAAATAGTTGTATGTAAAAAAGCAACATTCCTTAGCTTCATTATTTTTCAAATAAACATTTATCTCACTCATAAGATTTTTTATCTAAATGAAAAGGTGTAATTTCAAACTTTTCATCATTGCAACTTGTCATACAAAACACACTTAGTAAGACAACAATAAAAGCATTTTTTACTTTCATGATATAATTACTTATTAAAAACAAAAATACCCAATCTTACATATAAGGAGATGTAAAATTGGGTATTTACTCTATAATCTACTAATAATCAACATTTTGAGGTATTTACGGAACTAACAAATTTTGAAATAACTCGTAATATTCAGCATGTTATGAAGCTTCTCCGAAAAAAGCCCTCGGTTTTGTACCTACATAATTTCTATGTTCTTTTAATAGGCATTTACCTTATTCCGACAGTTTAAAGATATTTATTTTTTAATGAAATATCAAATGAATCACTTATAAACATTAAATATTTTCCTGTTTACATGAAGTTATTCTAATATTTTGCGTATGTTTGTAATAATTGAGTTTGGAAATAACTTTAAATATTTACTACAATGCAATCTTTATTCAAACAATTAAAGATAGAAAAGGTCTATGAACTTCTTTTTCCAGAGAAAAAGAAAGGATTGGCTGTTATCTGGTTATATGAACGGATGAAGAATGGAGAATTTAAGCATGGAATTTTTAAGGAGAAAGATATACATCATGCTTTTGAAGCAGTAAGTCTTATCAAAGGTGAACCTGTAAGATTACAATGGGTAACTTATACCGCATACATTCTAGAGTTATAGGAATTTTATTTTATCTATAATGATGAAAGCCAAACCTATATGTTTACCGATTTTGGTTTTCAGGTATGTGATAAGATATACCATCTGATATCTCAGCATTTTAATCCTACTTTTATAGAAATAACTTGTGCGGAACTGCATGAAAAACTTGAAGTTGCTGCTACAGAAGAGCAAATAAAAAATTGGCTTACAGTAGTAAACTTGTTTAAGCCCCAAACTCTTTTACTGGAGTAAGTCAACTATCTTAATCAGCAGATTGACCGTTCTGTAACAGCCTTAAGTGAAAAAGTCAAAAGACATAAAGAAACTTTGCTCGTGGCTTTACAGGAAATAGAAAAGCAAATAGATGCCATACGTCAGCAAAATAGGGAATTAAGAGCAGCCTTCCGAGAAACTGACCTGATGAATGATATTCTTATTTCGCATCCAGTACGCGATGACAGTGAAGAAGTAGACGATCTCATAAGCGAAGCCATCTCATATTTTGAAGGCATTCATTTCCGTTTAGCAATGGTAGACTCACGTATTGATAAAATACAGCCTAAAATAAAACAGTTTTTTGCCTCTCTCAACCGTGACATATTTAATACAAAAGTAGAGAAGTTCTTGTATTTCCTGCTCGAAAAAAGCCAGATTACAGATAAACAAATACAGTTTCCAATTCCCTATAACGGAACAATTCAATTGGCAGACCCATCCCCCCCTCTTTACTTCTATAGATAGCTGTTTTCACAATTGGTAGAGGCTCTGAAAAGAGGTGCTCATATACAATATGAAGGAGATAAAACACTTTTTCTTTATCTAAATAAATATGTAGATAATCTAACAGTCTATTTCGAACGACATGAGAATATAACTATTATTCCTGCTGGTAGTGAAAACGAACATTATTATTTCGCGCTCTACCATCCTGTATTAAGAAGTAATTATTCCATCGAGCGGTCACCTTTACCCAAAGAAGATATTCTTATTGCCTTATTACTATACAAAGCTTATTATATCGATCATAACATGGAACTAATTTCTGTAAAAAAGTTTGTAGCTCTAATCCGTATGGATATGCCCGACCTTAAAAGCATGTGCAACATTTGCTGATCAAAACAAAAGGCTCCAAAGAACGTTTTACTAAAACAAATGATATCCGTATTGATCAAGAAGTACAACACGCATTCAAAAATTTCCATAAGCTGAGATGGATAAATTTGAAAGAAGACGATTTTACTAATCTCCCTGAATTTCAACGTATTACCCGTAAATTTGCAGATTATATTAATCACATAGACGAATGGCTTAAAGAAGAATAAACATGAAGAAATATCCTCGTATTTACAGTCTGTCTACCATTGGTATCATACACCATCAAAAGAATGATACATTTTTCATCCCTATTGTACTGATTTTATTGGTGATAGTGATTCTGGCAAAAGTATTATAGCCGATTTACTGCAACTTATATTTGTTGGTTCTTCCGTTTTCCGTTCCGCAACCATACCAGTCAAAGACAGACGAGAACCTGATGGTCTCGTTTTGCGGTCGCCTGGCAAATCTTTAGATTATGGATATGCATTTGTTAATATAGAAATAGCCAACGGACAATTTGTTACAGTAAGTGCCTATCTTGAAAGCACTTCTAAAGCCACACGCCCTTTTATTGTACAAGCAGGGCTGACTATTGAACAAGATGATTCTCCCCATGTCGAAGCCTCTTTATGCCATCGATTTTCAAGATGACGAATGTATCATTCCATTAGATGATATTATGAATACATGGAGGAAAAAGATTTGGTTTTTAAAGAATGGTAACGCATTTCTTATTTTCACAAAATACTCTATAAAAATAAAATACTCCCTCTTGACCTCACCGATAAAGATAAAGCATCAAAAGATTATGCAAAAATAATTCAATCATTTTCACGGGGCAAAGAACTTGACACAACAAAAAGTTCCAGTTTATCAGATTTCTTATTTGGGCAGGAAAAAGGAAAAGAGTTCATGAATAAATACAAGTCAATTGTAGAAGATATAGAAAAAAATGCAATAGATTATGGAAAAAATAACCATGAAATTACTTTACTGACACAAAAATACTTTCAAGTTAGTGATTTATATAAAATGTTGATTGAAAAAAAGAAAGCGAAAAAACATACCATACTTATCAATATGTGTTTTTACTAAAAGACTATAACGCGAATAAAAAAAGTATCCAAAAGGAATTGTTTGTTTTTTTGCAAGCTATAGAAGATTCATCAGGATTAAAAATATTGGTCCAATACGAGTTAGAAGAGGCCCAAAGAAATCAGAATAAGAAAAAGTCAACATATAAAGAAACAAGTGATATTTATAGTGAATGGTGACAAAAGAAAAGTTTGCTGAGCAGTGCCAACAAAATGATTGAACAATTAAATATTCTTCCTAAAGATTTGGCAAACTATTATGAACAATACAGAATACAAAAAAAGACTATATCTACTATAAAGATTTGAAGGATAAATTGGTTAACTCACATATGATTGATCTTTTTGCAAATTCAGGCTGGAAAGATGGATTAGTTACGGGAAATAGCTTTTACCTCAAAAAGATAAATGAACTACATAACCGTTTATCACAATTGCAAATAGTAGAGCAATTTCATTATATAAGCAATCCTAATTCACTTATACATTGGGCTCTGACGTACGTCTTTATCCTGCTCTCTTCCTTTCTACGGTTAAGTTCTTCCACTTTTTGGGCGTATTCCTCGTTTTTCTATTCAAAGGTCTGTACCGCTTGTTCATATTCTGTCGGTTCGGAGAGCTGCTCCTTTTGCGGTGCTTCGGGTACTTTGGGAAATTCCCTTGCCGATACGTTATAGTCGAGTTCCTTGATTTCATGCCCTTTCTTGTCCAATTTTTGGAGTGCCGTGTCGTTTCGACTTCCGTAATAGGGTCGGGCAATCACCAGCTTCGGGTCGGATTTCAATAGTTTCTCCGTTTCTTTTGCCACATGTGCTGCGTTCTTGACCCCCAGACATTTACGGTACAATGTCTGCACCCATTATGTTCGGCAAAAAGGTTGTAGTTGGCTGCGTTGTGTGCACACGCCTTGCATTCCGTCTTGTCGAACTTGTATTGTTCAAGGTCGGTTGTGTAGTATTTCTCAGAATGTTTCTTGAACAGATTGAGCGTGTAACCGTTCCAATCGTCCCTATTGCCCTGCTTCAGGTGGTTCTCGTACACGTCCTTTTGGATATTGGCTTCATAGGTACTTATTTCCTCAGCCAACGCTGACGGTGATTGTCCCGTTATCCAGCAGTTCACCGATAGGTTCATACAATTCGTTCAGTTTCAAACGTGTATAGATATACTTCTCGCTCCGTCCGAAGCGGCTGACGAGTGAGTACATATCGTGTCTGCCCTTTTCAAGCAGGCGTTTGAAGGCTTTCGCTTCCTCGGTGGGGCGTACCTGCTCACGCTGTAAGTTCTCGCTTAGTGACATGTCCTCCGCTTCATCGTCTGTTATATGGTCGTATATGGTTGCCTTTATTGTCTTTGCTCCTGCAAGCAGTGAGGCACGGTAGTGGCGTTCGCCGTAGATGATTTCGTAACCGCCTGCCGTGCGTGGACGTACGGCAATGGTTTGTAAGACCCCATTTCCCGAATGCTGTCCGCAAGTTCCTGCAAGGATGTGTCATTGAACGTCTTGCGGTGATTATCCGCACTTGGGTGTACGGCTGTGATATCAAGGTCTATTTCAGCCGTTGCCGTTGCAAGCGGTGTCTTGGGCATGGTTTGCCCCACCGCTTCGGCAGTTGTGGGTACGTTTTGCGGTTAAAGTAATATCATCGGTTTGGGGATGATTGCCAAAGCGGTTACTTTCACTGCCGTTTCTTTCTCTAATTTCTGAACTTTGTTGTTCTTCCGTGCATTCTTGTTCGTTTTCATAACTATAAATTTTAATGGGTTGATATTGATTGAATTAATTTTGATAGGTAGGGTGGAACAAACCGCCCTGCCTTTTTCGTCCCTATGCATTGGCATACATTGCGAGTGTCTCACGTACTTTCTGCTTCCTGCTGTATATCCATCCCGCACACCTTTCACCGTTATAGATGAAGTTCGTACAGAAAACAGATCGTTCAAGCCTTTCAAGACATCTTTTATCAGCTTGGTGTCCCCGAATACGCCTATCACCTTTTCGCTGTATTCCACGGTTTCAAGATTGAGCGTTGAAAGATCTGCGAATGTTGTCGGCTGTTTCGCTGCGCTTTCCTTTAGAGGTGCTTTCAGATAAATGTTGGCTTCGTCCCCTGCAGTGTGGGTGTATCGTTTTATAAACTTTTCAAGGTCGTAAATCCGCTCTTTTTGAAATCGTCCAACCGCTATACTTGTTGCGTTCCAAATACATACCGCCCCCCATGCTGTAATTTTCACGGTGTTCGTATTCCTTGTCATTCTCTGCCAAATAAGCCGTTCCCTCAAAATTGGCGGCATATTTACGCATTTCGGAAAAGAGGTTTCGTGTATGGGTGGAAAAGCCTAAAATCACGGCTCTCTCTATACGGTAGTCGTGGTAGTCCGTATAGCTGTCACACTCGCTCACCCGTAGTTCACCGACAAAATGACGGCTTTTGCATTCGAAGGGATAAGGAGGCGCAAGCGTTCCGCTCCGATTTTTGCGGTGTGTTCGTTCCTCTGCCGTTCTTTCTCCGCTTTCTTCTCCCTCGCTTTGGTAAGCAGGGCAGCCGTTTCCAACAGATCTAAAAACTTGGGGTTCGCATCGTCATAATACATGCCTATCCCGAATTTTTCCGACAAAGGTCGGATAAGGTCGGAAGTATGAAATTCGTACGTCCGCAAATTGATAAGATGATAGGTTATTCCCTACTGGATGCGGCTTACTTCATACACTACATAGCTGTCGTAGCTGTAACCTTCCAGCATTACCACTTGATTGACTGAAACGGTCTGTTCGTCTCTGTCATAGCTTCTGTTCGCTCCCAATAAATGTACTTTGTTCATAATGAATTGTTTTAATGATTAATATTTCGGTTCAGAGTATCACGCAAAAAAGGATGATGAAAAAGAGAAGAATGAAAAAGGGTAAGGACAGTGGAAAAGATGCGCCATACTTAAACGGATGAGGAAAACCACTACCGCCAAAACCGCCAACGTGGGCAGAATACCGCCTAAACTCGTCACCATACCACCAACGAAGGCACACACGAAACGCACCGCCACATACGCAACGAAACCGACCAGTAACCACTTCACCAAAATTTTTATGCCGATTGGAATGGAGCCGAAGCCTCGTTTCAAATCTTGCTGTATTTCTGTTCTCTTTTTCATAACATTGACTTTTTTATGCTTTGTCGGTGGCTTCACCTTGCTCGTTTCAGGAGGCAGATTTTTAGAGGCCCCGACTGTAGCTTCGCACCCTGAACCATGCAAGGGGAAGTCATGACGAGGTAATAAAAATGAGGAAATTGTTATTTGAGGAAAAAGAGATAAGAAAATATGGCAAGATTCGAGAGTATTGCTATCGTCTCAATCAGTATATGACTATTCACAACATGGTGGGTGTTAAGCCCAACCGATTAAAACCGTTTGGATGAGAGTAGTTGTATAAAGAGAAATTTTCACATATGGTTATATGAGAGGTTTGGACTGAAATACCCAGACCTACTCGATCTAAAGTCTTAGGTTATTATTTCTTTTTATGCCCTTGTGTCCAGCTTTGCATCCGTTTGGTTAATGCTTCTTTCAATGAATCCAAGAAAGATGTCTTATTGTTACGGATACGCATATCGCTGAATGTGCGTGAATGGTTAGAGTCCAATTCAATATTAAAAACGGTCTGGATATAGTCAAAAAGTTTTGCCAAAGGAATATCACCAAAGACTTTACGGCTATCCCATGCGTAGATTTGCTCGTAAAGTTCTGTTTTTGTCGCAACCCATGTGATACGGCACGAGGTAAAGACTGCTCTAACTGGCGATTTTCCAATGCTTCGAGTTCCTTATTCAGATATACCATCAACATCTCGTTAGCTTTCAGCCTAGCAAACTTGAAATCGCAATTAGTAGAAAACATCGGTTCACGTTCGTAATAGAACAATTCCAAATAAAGAGCTGTGTCAATACGTCCTCGTAAATAATAAATTGAATCAAGGTGTGTCAAGCCTGAACGGTAATAATGTACAAAATCCGAACGTTTTGCGTTATAACGGTTGATAGCCTTGATTTCATCAATCAGATAAGCCCGCTGTGAATCTACTCCTACCGGACGATTCATTTCTATATTATAAATCTTACAATAAGAAAGCAATCGGTAGAACAA
>ERZ859937.450-NODE-450-length-17491-cov-1.347499_pt1 | contig 17491 bp, 20 predicted proteins | sample MGYA00509985_ERZ859937 | MGnify/ENA primary metagenome ERZ859937 (study PRJEB30046, sample SAMN00715169) | human gut metagenome | study: EMG produced TPA metagenomics assembly of the A metagenome-wide association study of gut microbiota in type 2... | reverse complement strand
GATGGTCTTCCTTGACATTGAGAATAATGTTCATGTAGGATTAAATGATAAAAAGCTGTTAGTATATTCGCAGGCTTCTGCAACGAAATACTTATCACCGCCGACTCTTGTATTGCCGCCAATGCTGTTAAGTATGCCACCTACAGAGATAGTGGGATCCATGCTGGCTGCAAGCAGTATCTCAGAAACCATTGAAGTAGTTGTTGTCTTTCCGTGAGTACCTGCAATATTAATGGCATTCTTGTAGATAGTCATAATCTGACCAAGAAGCTCTGCACGGGTGAGCATTGGAAGACCGGCTTCCTTAGCTGCCTTGAATTCAGGGTTATCAGGGTGAATTGCTGCTGTATATACAACAAGATCTATATCATTAGTTATATTACCGGCACTCTGTGGAACGGATACTAAACATCCATCGCCAATGAGTTCATCGGTAAGTGCGATGAGTGTGAATCTGAACCTGAAACGGTAAAACCTTTAGATAAAAGAATTTGGCAAGCCCACTCATACTTATACCGCCTATGCCAATGAAGTGAATATGGATAGGGTTGTTGAAATCAATCTTGTACATGATATTTTCCTTCCTTGAAATAGTGTTTGTTATATTGTATGTCTTATCGGCTTATTTTTCAAACCTTTCTTATTATATAATATATGATTTAGAAAATGTGCATAAAAATGTGTATAAAAAACACGAAATTCTTTTTACTTAATCAGAATAGTATGATATAATCAGAGTATCTAAAAGCAGTAAAAAATTAACATCAGAGGTGATAGCATGATTAAAAAAGAAATGATTGCAATGCTGTTAGCTGGTGGCCAGGGAAGCAGATTAGGAGTACTTACTTCTAAAGTGGCAAAGCCGGCAGTAGCATTTGGTGGAAAGTATAGAATAATCGACTTTCCTCTCAGTAACTGTATTAACTCAGGAATAGATACAGTGGGAGTACTAACACAGTATCAGCCACTTCGTCTTAATACGCATATAGGAATTGGTATTCCTTGGGATCTTGACCGTAATGTAGGAGGACTATCAGTTCTTCCACCTTATGAGAAGAGTCAGAATAGTGAATGGTATACAGGAACAGCTAATGCCATTTACCAGAATCTGGAGTATATGGAGCAGTATCATCCGGAATATGTACTTATTCTTTCAGGTGACCATATATACAAGATGGACTATAAGATAATGCTTGATTATCATAAGGCTAACAATGCGGATATTACAATTGCTGCGATGCCTGTACCTATGGAAGAAGCAAGCAGATTTGGCGTGGTTGTTACAGATAACGATAATAAGATTACAGAGTTCGAAGAAAAGCCTGAACATCCAAAGAGCAATCTTGCATCAATGGGTATATACATATTCAGCTGGAAGGTTCTTAAGGATGCACTTATCAAGCTTAAGGATCAGCAGGAATGCGATTTCGGAAAGCATGTAATTCCATACTGCTTTAATAATAATAAGAGAATATTTGCTTATGAGTACAACGGATACTGGAAGGATGTAGGAACATTAAGCTCATACTGGGAAGCTAATATGGAACTTATAGATATTATTCCTATATTTAATCTTATGAGGAATTCTGGAAGATATACACCAAGACAGATACAATTCCGCCACAGTATATTGCTAAAGATGCCTATATAGAGAAGAGTATCATAGGTGATGGAACTGAAGTATACGGAAGAGTATTTAATTCTGTAATAGGTTCGGGAGTTGTTATTGAAGAAGGCTGTGTAATCCGAGACTCAATTATTATGAATAATTCACACATCGGAAAAACACAACAATAACCAAGTCAATAATCGCAGAAGATGTAACGATTGGAGAGAATGTTGAACTTGGAGTTGGTGAAGAAGCAGAGAATGTTAAGTTCCCTAAGATATATAATTCCGGACTTGTTACCGTCGGTGAGTGGTCTGTTATTCCAGACAATGTTAAGGTTGGAAAGAATACAGCCATATCAGGAGAGACAACATTACAGGATTACCCTAATGGTGAGTTACCAGGCGGAGGCATAATAATTAAGGCAGGTGATAATTAATGAAAGCAATAGGTATTATATTAGCTGGCGGAAATAACAGAATGATGCGTGAACTTTCTAATAAGAGAGCCATTGCAGCCATGCCGATTGCCGGAAGTTATCGCGCCATAGATTTCGCATTAAGCAATATGAGTAATTCAAGAATCCAGAAAGTTGCAGTTATTACACAGTACAACGCAAGATCACTTAATGAACATTTAAGCTCATCTAAGTGGTGGGATTTCGGAAGAAAGCAGGGAGGATTATTCGTATTCACTCCTACAATTACAGCAGAGAGCAGTAACTGGTACAGAGGAACAGCTGATTCATTATATCAGAATATGCAGTTCTTAAAACAGAGCCATGAGCCATATGTAGTTATTGCCAGTGGTGATGCAGTGTACAAGCTGGATTATAATAAGGTACTGGAAGAGCATATCGCAACAGGTGCAGATATCACAGTTGTATGTAAGGATATCCAGCCGGGCGAGGATGATATCAACCGTTTCGGTGTTGTAAAGCTTGCAGATGATAATCGTGTAATCAGCTTTGAGGAGAAGCCAATCGTGGCAGAGACAAATACAGCATCCATCGGTGTATATGTTGTAAGACGTCGTCAGTTGATTGAGTTGCTGGAGGCATGTGCTGCAGAGGCAGAAGCGATTTTGTAAATGACATTCTTGTTCGTTACAAGAACGTAAAGAAGATTTATGCATATAAGCTGGATTCTTACTGGAGAAATATCGGTACGATTGATTCTTACTTCAAGACCAATATGGATTTCCTGAAGAAGGATATTCGTGATTACTTCTTCCGTCAGCATCCGGATGTATATTCCAAGGTGGAGGATTTACCACCAGCAAAATACAATGGAGATGCAGCTGTCAGCAACAGCCTGATCGCAAGCGGAAGCATCATCAATGGTACGGTAGAGGATTCCGTTCTTTTCAAAAAAGTTTATATCGGTAATAACTGTGTCATCAAGAATTCTATTATTCTGAATGATGTACATATCGGGGATAACTGTTATATTGAGAACTGTATCGTGGAGAGCCGTGATACACTTCGTGCAAATACAGTACATACAGGAGATCCAAACGAGATTAAGGTCATCGTTGAGAAGAATTTTAGATACGCATTATAATTTCACAAAAAGAGTTGCGTAAAAGGGGGACTAATATGCAAATCACAGATGTAAGGGTACGTAAGGTTACAAAAGAAGGCAAGATGCGCGCAGTTGTTTCGATTACAATTGATGATGTATTTGTAGTACATGATATCAAGGTAATTGAAGGAGAGAAGGGATTGTTTATCGCGATGCCGAGTCGAAAGGCGTCGGATGGTGAATATCGGGATATTGCACATCCGATCAATTCTGAGACAAGAGACAAAATCCAGAGTCTCATTCTTGAGAAGTATCAGGAAGTAGCGTCTGAGTCTGAGGATGAAGAGTAAAATAGCAAAGGGCTGTTGCGTCTGCGACAGCCCATTTTTTCAAAATAAGTAAGGAGACGTAAGAGGGCATGGAAGAAGAATATAGCGTAAGTGTGACACAATTGATTCAAAAGATGAATCTGATCAATCATACGCCTGAAATTGATACCGATCATATATTGATCAAAGATCCAAATATGAACCGTCCGGCAGTCCAGCTGGCGGGCTTTTTTGAACATTTTGATTCCGCACGTATTCAGATATGTGGAAATGTAGAGTTTGCGTATATTTCGAATATGCATACAGAGGAAGAGAATATCCAGATATTTGAGAAGTTATTTGCATTCAAGATTCCGTGTCTGATCTTCTGCCGTAATATCAAGCCATATGATTATATCATCGAGACCGGAAAACGATGTGGAATCCCAATTCTGACTGATACTTCCGAGACGACGTCTGACTTCGTGCATGAGGTTGTAAAGTGGCTGCATGTGGAGCTTGCACCGCGTATTTCCATTCATGCGGTTTTGCTGGACGTATATGGTGAGGGTGTCATGATTACCGGAGACAGTGGCCTTGGTAAGAGTGAGGCGGCTCTGGAGATGATTCGGCGTGGACATCGTCTTGTATCGGATGATGTTGTAGAGATCAAGAAGGTTTCGGATGAGACGCTGATCGGTACGGCTCCGGATATTACGAGACATTTTATCGAGCTTCGAGGAATCGGAATTATCGATGTCAAGAGTATGTTCGGTGTAGAGTGTGTCAAGCATACACAGAGCATCGACCTGATCGTGAATCTGGAAGAGTGGGATAAGGATGCGAACTATGACCGTCTGGGACTGGAGGATCAGTATACAGAGATTCTCGGAAATAAGATCGTCAGTCATTCGATTCCGATTCGACCGGGACGAAATATTGCGGTTATCGTAGAGGCCGCAGCTGTCAACCACAGACAGAAGAAGATGGGATACAATGCGGCTCAGGAATTGTATAACCGTGTAACACAGAATATAGCGAAAAATTCACATAATGTCTAAGAGAAATAAGGAGGATATAGAGGAAGATGGCAAAGTATGTATTTGGTGTAGATATCGGAGGAACAACAGTTAAGATCGGACTTTTCACAGCAGAAGGAACGATGGTTGACAAGTGGGAGATCACAACACGCACCGATGAGGGCGGAAAGTATATCTTAGGCGATATCGCAGCATCCATCGAGGATAAGCTTGCAGAAAAGCAGATTGACAAGAGCGAAGTAAAGGGTATCGGAATGGGTGTTCCGGGACCAGTCAAGGCAGATGGAACCGTTCTCCGTTGTGTAAACCTTGGATGGGGAATCTTCAATGCAGCAGATGAGTTATCCAAGATTATCGGACTTCCAGTCAAGGTTGGTAACGATGCAAATATGGCAGCGCTCGGCGAGATGTGGCAGGGCGGTGGAAAAGGCTTCAGTAACATCGTTATGGTAACACTTGGAACCGGTGTTGGCGGCGGTATCATCTTAGGAGGAAAGATGCTTTCCGGTGTGAATGGTGCTGGCGGTGAGATCGGACATATTCAGGTGAACGATGATAAGACAGAGTTTGCGGATGTGGCAGAAAGGGCTGTCTGGAGCAGTACACATCTGCAACTGGTATCGTAAGAATGGCAAATACATTGCTCAACACAACGGATCGTCCATCTGCACTTCGCAACGTACAGTATGTATCTGCAAAGGAAGTGTTCGATGCAGCAAAGCAGGGCGATGAGCTTGCAGCTGAGATCGTAGACAGACATGGAAAGTGCCTTGGCAAAGCATTGGCACAGATCGCATGTGTGGTTGATCCAGAGGTTTTTGTTATTGGTGGCGGTGTATCCAAGGCAGGTACGATCATCACAGATACAACAGAGAAATATTTCAAGGAGTATGCATTCCACGCATGCAAGAACACGAAGTTCACACTTGCAACACTTGGAAATGATGCCGGTATGTATGGTGGAGCCTGTGCGATTATGAACGATTAGTGATGCCTAATCGTGAAAATGACGAAGGGAAGCAGTTTTCCTTAGTATTTTTCTATATATTTACACATTGAATAAATTTTGCCCATAAGCTATGATAAAGCAGAGCTTATGGGCTTTTTTATGTTTATTTTTGTGAGGAACGTATGAGTTTGAAGATAGAAGAGATTAAAATATTGGAGCAGGAGCCGATGTGCAAGCATACGACATTTCGCATTGGCGGGGCGGCAAAGTATTTTGCAATGCCGAAAAATACGGCTGAAATCCAGACATTGATCGCGTATTGCAAGGAACACAAGCTTGATTATTGTGTACTTGGAAATGGAAGTAATGTCCTGTTTACAGACGCCGGATATGATGGCTTGATTATCCAGATTGGCAGTGCCATGAGTGAAATCCGGGTGGATGGGACTTCCGTGTATGCGCAGGCAGGAGCGATTCTGGCGCGCGTGGCGAATCTGGCATATGAGGCGGGACTTACAGGCATGGAGTTCGCTGCAGGTATACCGGGAAGCATCGGTGGCGCGATTGTGATGAATGCAGGCGCCTATGGTGGTGAGATGAAGGATATCGTATCGTATGTGGAGGTGCTGTCGATGGATGGCACACTTCGAAGCTATGCTTGTGATGAGATGGAGTTTGCTTATCGCCATAGCATCATCGATGCAGATAAAATCGTGGTTGGTGTCGGATTGACACTGGAACACGGAGATAAGACAGCAATTCTTGACCGGATGAATGAACTGGCGGAGGCGAGACGAAGTAAACAGCCGCTCGAATATCCGAGTGCAGGATCGACGTTTAAACGTCCGGAAGGGTATTTTGCAGCGAAGCTGATTGATGACAGTGGATTGCGTGGATACCGGGTCGGCGGTGCGATGGTATCGGAGAAGCATTGTGGGTTTGTTGTGAATGTGGAACAGGCAAGCAGTGCAGATGTGCTGGCAGTGATGCAGCATGTGCAGGAAGTTGTAAATGAGAAGTACGGTGTGATGTTGGAACCGGAGGTAAGAATAATCCGATGAGATTTGTAATTGTAACAGGAATGAGCGGAGCAGGAAAATCAACGGTGTTGAAGATGTTAGAAGATATGGGGTTCTTCTGCGTTGATAACCTTCCGGTCATGTTAATTGAAAAATTCGCAGAGATTGCGCATGATGATAAGCTTGAGGTCGACAATGTCGCTATCGGTGTGGATATCCGAAGCGGGCAGGCACTCGGTGAGATGTCCGTGTGTCTGGAGACTTTGAAAAAGCGTAACTTTACTTACGAGATTCTTTTCCTTGATGCCAATGAACCGGTGCTTGTAAAGCGATATAAGGAGACACGAAGAGCGCATCCGCTGTCCAAGCATGGCAGGATCAACGAAGGCATCGTCAAGGAACGCGAGAAGATCGAGTTTTTGCGCCAGCGTGCGGATTATATTATCGATACGAGCAATCTGCTTACAAGAGAGTTAAAGCATGAGATTGAGAAGATATTTGTGGAGGGCAAACAGTATAATAACATTATTGTGACTGTGATGTCCTTTGGATTCAAGTATGGAATCCCGAGAGATTCCGACCTTGTATTTGACGTACGTTTTTTGCCGAATCCATATTATGTTCCGGAGCTTCGCCCGCAGACAGGAAATGATAAACCAGTCTCTGATATGGTGAAGGATTGCAAAGAATATCCGGCATTTATGGAGAAGCTCACAGATATGCTGGAGTTTCTGATTCCCAATTATCTGAAAGAGGGTAAAAATCAGTTAGTGATTTCCGTGGGATGTACCGGAGGAAAACACCGCTCTGTGACAGTGGCAAATGCACTGTACGAGACATTGGAGAAGCTTCCGTATACGGTACGTCTGTATCATAGAGATATTGGCAAAGACCGTATTGTGAAAGGGGAGTAGGTATGTCGTTTTCATCAAAGGTGAAAGCGGAACTGCTTTCCCATATCAGCACAGGCAGACATTGCCGGATGGCAGAGCTTGCTGCTATGATCGCAATGTCCGGTGAATACCGGGATGGTGTCTGGACGATGCGCGGGGAAAACACGATCTTACAGGAGAAAATCACGAAGCTTACTGCACTTCTGGATGTGGATATTAACACACCAGAGGGCAGACAGATGTTAAAGCTGACGGATCATGGAGATTATCTTTCGGTGAATCCGATTCTGGTAGAACGGAATTGCTGTAAGCAGGCATTTATCCGCGGGGCATTTCTGGCAACTGGCTCCCTGACTGATCCGGAGAAGGGGTATCATTTCGAGATCGTCTGTGACCATGCGGAACAGGCGGATATGTTAGCCAGACTGATTCGTGATTTTTCAATCGAACCGAAGCAGATCCAGCGCAAAAAATATTACGTGGTTTACATCAAGGATGGATCAATGATCGTTGATCTGTTAAATATCATGGGGGCGCATGTGTCCCTGATGGATATGGAAAATATACGCATTTTAAAAGACATGCGCAATTCCGTCAACCGGCGTGTAAATTGTGAGACTGCGAACTTAAACAAGGTTGTGAGTGCTGCCGTCAAGCAGATGGAAGACATCACGTATATTGAACAGACAAAGGGATTAAAATATCTTCCAGAGCGTTTGCGGGAGATCGCAAGTCTGCGTATGGAAGAACCGGATACGAGTCTAGTGGAGCTTGGTAAGAAATTAAATCCACCGCTTGGAAAATCCGGAGTCAATCATAGATTGAAAAAAATAAGTGATATAGCCAATGAGCTAAGGAGGAACCAAAATGATCAGTAAGACAGTCGTTGTGAATTTACCAGCAGATGCAGAGGCAAGACCGGTGGCCGTTCTCGTGCAGATTGCAAGCAAGTATGAGAGTAAAATTACAATCAATTCTCAGAACCGGAGAATCAATGCGAAAAGCATCATGGGAATGATGAGCCTTGGATTCGGTAACGGGGATGCGCTTGAAATCGAAGCCAATGGACCGGATGAGGAGGTTGCTGTCGAGGAAATGAAAAATTATATTGAATCTGTCAAGTAGTCTTTGTTGCATAAGAATTTTAACTATGTTATTATATAAATAATTATGCAGGGGGAAAGACCACAAAGGAGGATATCAGATGGGAAAGCTTAGCAGTTTTTTTAGCAAGATTCCGTTTTTGTCCGGTCTTGGCGGCAAGAAAAAGTCAGCCAAGAGCAACGTAGAACTTCAATATGATAAGGCAATCAACCTGATGGAAAATGGAAATGCCGAGGACGCCGTAGAGATATTCGAAAAGATTGTAGATATTGCAATCATGGATCCGAATTATAAGAATTTCGGTACGGATGCCTTGAAAATATTAGGGGAGCTGTATGAGACCGGAAAGTATAGCAACTGTATTGTCGATGTGGATTTGAATAAGGCGACACAGTACTATGAGAAATATACGAATTTGAGTAAGGATGGCGAGATGATCTACAAGCTCGCACAGATGTTGTTGGATATTCAGAATTCTCAAAGGCGATTACATTCTTTGAGAAGGCAACGGAGTGTGGTATCAAGGCAGCGTACATGAATCTCGGTAGTATCTATGAGAATGGTCTAAATCGTATCGATCAGTATGGAAACAAGAGTGATTTTGTCGTACCGGTGGATTACGAGAAGGCAATGTCGTGGTACAAGAAGCTTGCAGATATGGGAGATACGAAAGCAAAGGCTGCGTATGACCGTGTCGATTATGCAAGTCAGCATACAGACAGTATTGAGTTCGAAGAGAAGGACAAACTGTATACAGAGATTGCAGAGGCAAGACGTGCGAAAGGCAAGGAACCAAAGTATAAAGCAATCGATCCGGCACGTTTGCAGTATCAGTACACCTATGTACATAACCAGATTGATGGTTATATCCACAAGCTTCCTAAGGACTGGGTAAAGACCATCAACAGCGATACGGACGAGGAATATTATGCACCAAGCCTTACTTACAAGGATTTTGCGATGTATGTAAGCTATGACAGTATTCCAAGAGATTCCAAAAAGACATTGGAGAATTATCTTCGTTATTGCAACGATGCATTTGACGAGGAATTACAGTTGAAAGCATACATCACAGAATATGCAGATGGTATCTGCACAACGTTCTACCACAAGGAGATGGAAAAGGGTATTGTAACCTTTGCGTTCTATCAGGGTAAGCGTCTTGCATGTATGCGTTTTGTATGTGCATCCATGGAGATCATCGAGCAGTACGAGGAGATCATTTTCGAGACAGCGAACTCGTTCGCATTCGTTGATCCAACCCTGGTTAGTGACCAGAGCTTGAACCGTAAGGATAACCAGTATTATAGTGAGGCATTGTACTGCTATTACTTAGAGGACTACGAGGGCGCGATGGCGGCTGCAAAGCAGGCATTGAAGCTTGGTAGTATTAAGGCAAGTTATCTGTTGATCGAGCTGTATTACGATGATGATTCACCGTATAAGGATCTCGAGAAGACGATCAGTTACGCAAAGCAGTTGTTTGATGCGACGAAAGATCCGGATCTGGCATTCCTGCTTGGTAACATTTACGATCAGAAGATGAAGGATTACATGAAGGCACTCAACTGGTACGAGACCGCACATCGTCTCGGTCATCGACGGGTTGCATTCTATCTCGGACGTTTTTATTACTATGGTGTACTTCGTACGAAGCGTGATGGTATCAAGGCGTTAGAGTATTTCAAGGAAGCGCAGGCAAATGGTATTCTGGAAGCAGAAGCTTATATCAAGGATATTCAGGAGCTTGGCAACGAGGATTTGCAGCGTTCTGTGGAGACATGGGAGCGTTCCGTAGAAGCCGGAAGCGGACAGGCAGCTTTGAAGGTTGCCTTGTACAAGCAGAGTCAGGTGTTCTACATTGCAAATTCGTATGAGATTGAGAAAGCATTTTTGGAAGCCCTTGGACTGGGAAGCTATCAGGCTGCTTATGAGCTTGGTAAGATCTACCAGCAGCAGGAGGCAGATGAGAATTATCGTGGCGAGATCAAGAGTATCAAGTACTTTGAGAAAGCTTACGACAATGGATATGAGGACTTCGATAAGGACAACCTGTTCAAGGTCATCGAGTATAAGGCTGGCAAGACAAGCGATATGAGCAAGCAGATCGAGTTTTATATGCAGAGTGCTAAACAGGCATATGTCCCTGCCGTGAAGAAGATTGTTGAGATGGTAGCGTATATCACACCGGATATCGTAGACTTGTATCGTGAGTTGTGTGAGATTGCGGAGACCGGTGATGACAGCGCGATTATCTCTATGAATATGTTGGAGAAGAAGTATACAGACCTTGTTATCAAGCAGCCAACGAGTGGACAGAAGGTGATCGAGAACAAGTTCTTCCGTCTGTGCGTTCCGAAGGAGAGTACAGCCGTGATCAACGACGAGGGTGGTACGATCAAACTTGCAGATTCCGTTGTAGAATTTGCAGTTGCTGAGATGCCAGTCAGTGCAGATCAGGAGGAAGATTACCTGAAGATTTACAAGCTGATCCTGTCTGAGTACCTGCCGGATGAGAATGCAGAGATTATCATTGCGAACTCCCGTATGATCGGTTCCGGTATGCGTGAGACAAAGAACAACGTACATTCTTACAGTATCCTGTTGATCAGTTCAAAGAACCAGTATCTGTTCAAACTGAGCTCCAGAGATCGTCGTGAGATGATGATGTTCAAGGATAAGGTGCTTGAGATTGCGAAGTCTCTGGTTGAGACTGGCGAGATCTATGTTGCAACCGAGGAAGCAAAGAAGAAGATTGGACTTTCGTTCCTGCTTCAGTCGAACGACAATGGATTCCTTTCAATCGGAAAAGCAGAATAAGTTTAGAGTTTATGAAACGCCATGCGTTTGGGATTCCCAATTGCATGGCGCTTTTTTATGAGCGAATCCCAGCGCATCCTGTTAATTTTGTATCTAGCCATGTGGTCAACTCATATATGATGTATTGAAATTAAGAAGTTCTAAGATGTTCTGATATAGGTAATAAACATGCACGCAACCGCCGCCAATTCGCCGTCCCTGGCTCAGAGGCGGTTTGTTTGAACATCGTGTTCAAACATTGCTGTTTATTTACAGAACATCAAGAACTTCTAAATTCCAAACATATTATATATGAGTTTGACCGCATGGTTAGATACATTTTATTAAATTGGTGTGCGCGGGTGTTTGCAAGCGAGAAAACCCAAACCGGATGAGTTCTTGTGATGAAGCAGAACGGTTGATTGTGTACCGTGCAGGGTATCAGGCATTTTTGAGCACAAATGTGGTATGCCTGATCTTGTGTATTGTCATATTTATCTTTACATTTTTGTTTAAGACAGATATTATGGGATTTGTATATGTATGTATGATTCTGCTTGTGAACAATGTAAGTTACATGACGCGTGCAGGGAAGCTGGAGCGACGCAGATAACACTGCAAGCTGGTTATTGCTGAACTAGGAGCGGCTACGCTGGAATTGGAGAAGACATGTGTTTACGAAGGAAATAACGGAAGCAGAGTAAAGATTGAAGATGGAGGAAACGAATATGGGAATGAATTCAATTGATGCAGAAGATGATCAGTTTGCATATCGGTATGATACGCAGTTGCTGATCGATCGGAGAGATAAGGATTTGGATGAGGATGAAATCGCAGATTATATCACGGATCATATCGAGGGAAACAGCTTGATCGCGGCTGGAGACGAGGATCTGGTGAAGATTCATTTTCATACGAATGAGCCTTGGAAGGTGCTGGAGTATTGTAGCACAGTTGGGAGATTTATGATATTGTTGTTGAGGATATGATCCGTCAGTCAGCAGGACTGCAAGGGTAGATGCCGATAGGAGAAAATAATGACAGGAAAATTGAAGATATGTAATTTCGGTAAAAACATGCTGCAGATATTTTATGTGACAACATTGTTTGCAGCCATCTATCTGATTCTTGGGTTTTGCGGATTCTATGAGCAATGGTTTGCGAATGGCCCGGCAGGAATTACTGTAGAGAAAAAATATTGGCTGATCCGTCTGTGTATTATATTCCTGGTCGAGATTACGATATTTTGGATTGGAATGATCAGCGTGTATCTGACATCACAACAGCTGGGAATCCGCTGGCGCGTGCTGGGGCTTATATGTGGTTGGATCCCGATTGCGCATCTGGTGATGCTGCATATCATTATTCGGACGGTAAGACGGGAAGTGAAGTTCGAGAAGCTGCGTGCAAAGCGAAATGCTGCGCGGGCAGACGCGCAGATATGTAAGACAAAGTATCCGATTCTTATGGTGCATGGTGTGTTCTTCCGCGATTTTGAACACTTAAATTACTGGGGCAGAATACCGGCGGAGCTTATGGAAAATGGTGCAAAGATCTATTATGGAAACCATAACAGTGCCGCGGCTGTTCGGGATAGCGCGAAAGAATTAGAGACACGTATCAGACAGATCGTCGAGGAAACCGGATGTGAGAAGGTAAATGTAGTCGCGCACTCCAAGGGCGGACTTGATACGAGAGCGGCAATCGCACTTACTTCCGCAAGAGATTATATTGCGTCACTTACGACAATCAACACGCCACACAGAGGCTGTGAATTTGCTGATTACTTATTAGAGAATATCCCGGAGGCACAGCAAAAGGCGATTGAAAAAGCATACAATGCAGGGGCGGAAAAGCTTGGAGATACGAATCCGGATTTCATGGCAGCCGTCCATGATCTCACCTCTACAAACTGTGCGGAATTTAATGAAGAGGCAAAGAATGCACCGGGGATTTATTACCAGTCTTTTGGCTCGAAATTGAATCGTCCATCATCCGGACGATTCCCGCTCAATCTGTCGTATCTGCTTGTTAAACGGTTTGACGGACCGAATGATGGTCTGGTTGGAGAGAAGTCTTTTGCGTGGGGAGAAGATTACCAGTTCCTGACTGTAAAGGGCAAGCGGGGAATTTCACACGGAGATGTGATCGACTTGAACCGCGAGGATATTCCGGGATTTGATGTACGGGAATTCTATGTGCAACTTGTGGCGAAGCGAAAGAAAAGGGATTATAACGATAGGTGAAACTTTGATTTTAACAATCCAGATTAAAAAATTACTGGTAATATGTGAAAGCTATCAAAAATAAAGAAAAATTACGAGACATAATTTGTAATAAATTATGTCTCGTATTATTTACAAATAAACAAACTATTATCTTACCGATCTGCAATCGGTGTATATGCACGGTTTTCCGCGATCGATTTGTAAGCCGGGCGGATGATCTTGTTTACGTTGATGAGCTCCTCAATACGGTGGGCGCTCCAGCCGGCGATACGGGCGACTGCGAACATCGGTGTAAAGAGTTCTTCCGGCAGATCAAGCATGGTGTATACGAAACCGCTGTAGAAATCGACATTCGGGCTTACACCTTTATAGATCTTGCGCTTGTCTGCGATGACTTCCTTCGCAATCTCAGCGACATCCATATACAATTTGTATTCTTTCTCTTTGTGCTTTTCCTCAGATAGTTTTCCGACAAAGGTCTGGAATACATTCGCACGTGGATCGGAGATGGAATATACGGCATGTCCCATTCCGTAGATCAGTCCGGAACGGTCGAAGGCTTTCTTGTCCAGAATATCGCACAGATACTGGCGGATTTCATCTTTATCATCCCAGTCACGGACGTGCTCTTTCAGATCGTCAAACATACGCTTTACTTGACATTGGCGCCGCCGTGCTTTGGCCCCTTTAAAGAACAGAGGGAAGCGGCGACCGAAGAATAGGTATCCGTACCGGAGGAAGTAACAACGTGTGTTGTAAATGTGGAGTTGTTACCACCGCCATGCTCAGCATGGAGTACGAGCGCTAAGTCGAGCACCTTTGCCTCGGTATCGGTATAAGATTTATCCTGACGCAGGAGGCGCAGAATATTCTCGGCAGTGGAAAGCTCCGGCTTTGGCTTGTGGATATAGAGTCCCTTCCCAAGCTCGTAGTGGCGGGAAGGCTGATACCAGTAAAAAGCAAACGCCGGGGAAATCGGAATCAGCTCAATGCTCTGACGAAGGACGTTCGGAATGCTGACATCCATGGCGTTTGTATCGTAAGAACTGAGTGTGAGGATATTTTTCGCAAGAGCATTCATGATATCGGGTGTCGGTGTTTTTAATATAATGTCTCTTGCAAAATAATGTGGCAGCTTCCGGTAGGAACCGAGCAGCGTGTTGAAATCTGCAAGCTCTTTTTTGTTCGGCAGCTCACCGAAGAGCAGAAGATAGACAGTTTCTTCAAAACCAAAACGTTTCTCGAAGTAAAGCCTCTGACCAGATCATAAATGTTAATTCCCCGGTAGTAGAGCTGGCCGTCGATTGGTATGGTGACACCGTTTACCTCCTCGGAGGAGATGATTGTGGAGATCTCTGTAAGGCCTGTCAGAACTCCTTTACCATCTAAATCACGCAACCCGCGCTTTACCTGATATTTTGTATACAATTCGGGATCAATCACATCGTGGCTTTCACATAATTTTGCCAAACGCTCGAACTCCGGTGTGACTGCTGAAAATTCCTGTTGATTCATATATTCACTTCCTTATCTGATTTGTTAATGATGCATTGCAGACGCTGAAACCAGCAAATGTAACAATGCAATAAGTACATGCTGATAGACAATGACACAGTCTGATAATTGCACATATATGATATATGCGAATTTTATGCTATATGTTTATCGCGGTTTGCGATAACTTATATACTAGCATACTATAATTTCAATATTTTGGCAAACCATTTCCCGTGAACAAATTGTGAAATTTATACAAAAAATGTAAATTGAATATAAAATATACGAAAAAAACAGCATAATTGGATGCATACCGAATGGTAAAATAGGGGATTTTATAGGTTTTTAATGAAAAATTTCAGAAATTCCGGAAAAGTTATTGAAAATTTTTATTAGGTATATTAGAATAACAAAGATACTGAATGTATTTAATTTCGAATGTATATGTTATTTTAGGAGGATAATTATGGAAGCAAGTGATTTCAGAAATGGTGTGACTTTTGTATGTGATGGTCAGCCTTGTCAGGTAATAGAGTTTCAGCATGTAAAGCCAGGTAAGGGGGCTGCATTCGTTCGTACAAAGTATAAGAATATTATCACAGGTGCAATCAGAGAGACAAGTTTCAACCCTACAGCAAAGTTCGATTCTGCATATATCGAGCGTAAGGATATGGACTACTCTTACAGAGATGGTAACCTGTATTACTTCATGGATCAGGAGACATTCGAGATGATTCCTGTTGATGAGAGCGTAGTTGGTGACGCTATGAAGTTTGTTAAGGAAGGCATGACATGTAAGATTTCTATCTACGAAGGAAATGTATTCGCAGTAGAAGGCCCGGATTTCGTAGAGCTTGAGATTACAGAGTGTGAACCGGGTGTAGCAGGAAATACAGCTACAAACGCTACAAAGCCATGTACAGTTGAGACAGGTGCAACATTGAATGTTCCTCTGTTTATCAACCAGGGTGAGATTATCAAGATCGATACACGTACAGGAAAGTATCTTTCAAGAGCAAAGTAATTTAAAAATTACGAATTGAATCAGAATGATCAAAGGCACGTTCCGTTTCGGAGCGTGCTTTTTTGTGTAATATGCCGCCATGCAGAAATTGTGCGATCTGCAATCCGGGTAAAATCAAAAATTTACAATCATATATTTCCGCATCCCGCATATATATATGGTAGGGGTGAATGCTGTGAAAAATGAAATCTTGAAATTACTCCCCCCTTGTATTCGGTACATAATCAATCAGATTGACATAGATTATAACTCCCTGATAGAGCTTCGGTTCCGGATCTGCGAGCCGTTGATACTGGTCTTTACGCAGGGGGAATACTTTGTGCAGAATTGTGGGGGACTGACACTCGATCGGAAAAAAGCGTATCGCGTGACCGCGGATGATATCCGGGGGATTATTGATGCTGTCACGGATTATTCGTTATATGCGTATGAAGATGAAGTGAGACAGGGGTTTGTGACGGTTTGTGGCGGGCATCGCGTCGGCGTTGCCGGTCAGGTTGTATTGGAGCATGGGAGAGTAAGAAACGGAAGCATATATCGTTTATTAATATTCGGGTATCCCATCAGATCAAGGGCTGTGCGACTTGCCTGCTGCCATATGTGATCAAGGATGGCAGGTTGTTGCACACACTGATCATATCGCCGCCGGGATGTGGAAAGACGACAATCTTGCGGGATTTGGTGCGGCTGATATCGGATGGAAACAGTTATTGCAGAGGGATGAATGTTGGCGTGGTGGATGAGCGTTCGGAGCTTGCCGCCTGCTACATGGGAATTCCGCAGAATGATGTCGGACTCCGCACGGATATCTTAGATGGGTGTCCCAAGGCGGAAGGGATGTTGATGCTGCTTCGGTCGATGAGTCCGAAGGTGATTGCGGTGGATGAGATCGGAAGCCGGGAGGATATCGATGCAATCTCGTATGTTATCAATTGTGGCTGTGGGATTCTGGCGACAATCCATGGCGACTCGATCGACGATATCCGCACGCGTCCGGTGCTTCGGAAGCTGGTCGAGGAGAAGGTGTTTGAACGTTACATCGTACTTGGACGGAGCGCAGGGATCGGAACGGTTGAATCGATCTTTGACGAGAGGGGTAATGAGTTATACATTGGTTCACTGTCGGTTGCAAATTGATCGGAATCATCTGTGTGCTTGGCGGCTGCGTGGCTATGGGGATTCTTCGCGCGATGGCAATCCGCCGTCGCGTGAAGGAAATGCAGGAATATGCACGTGTGCTTTCCGTTCCACGGCGGAGCTTCGGTATCGGAGAGATATTCTGGCACAGGTATTTGTCCGTGTTGCAAAAAAATGCCGCCAGCCATATGCCGCGTGGCTGTCAGAGCTTTCACAGGCACTCATGGAGGCGCAGCAGAGACAGGCATATTCTTATACGGAAGTGGCTGCCGATTTTGATCAGATCTGGATAGAACATGCAGACAAGCTGTATGAGAGTTCCGGTCTAAAACAAGAGGATATGGAATATATATATAACCTG
>ERZ859937.447-NODE-447-length-17579-cov-1.808035_pt1 | contig 17579 bp, 18 predicted proteins | sample MGYA00509985_ERZ859937 | MGnify/ENA primary metagenome ERZ859937 (study PRJEB30046, sample SAMN00715169) | human gut metagenome | study: EMG produced TPA metagenomics assembly of the A metagenome-wide association study of gut microbiota in type 2... | reverse complement strand
TGGGCCACAAGTGTTTGCTTCACACAAGATACATCTCTCTGTTCTTCATTTGAAGAAAGATTCAATATTGAATCCAATTGAACTCTCCTATATCCTGATATCCCAGCAGCATATACTAGTATAACAAACGAAGCTAAAAGAAGAACAATACTTACTCCTAACATAATTAATCCGATAATTGCAACTGACTTTTCAATGCCACTCGATTCGTCAAAAAAAGATTGCAACTTCATAAATGGAATTAGCGGAATAAATATGGTTAGTAATGCAATATTAACAGTAATAAAAGTAGATGCTTTTGTATCAAGCGTTTTTTTTCTGTCATTTTCTGTTTCATATTCCTGTCTTATCGTTGTTAGCATCTCATCTGCAAATGGATATTTCTGTTTTACATTTTCTTCTATGCGCTCTTCTTTTTTCTTTTTATTCTTTTTCACCAGTTCACCTCATACCCCAAACTCATTTTACACTAAAATTAATATCACAACTCCCCCAAAAAAATCATTATATAACATGCTTTCTATAATCAATCGTATCTATTCCATAAACTTTCGTCTCCACACACTCAAACAAGTCCGGATCAAACAAAGCCAATTATATCCATCGCTGTGCATTACGCTTTTATATTCAATGCCCGCATATTCCGCAACATCATCATGGATAATACTTTTAACAAAATCGGTAATATATTGCGTAGGAACATAATCCAAGGCACTATCGCTCCTCCGCATGATTTTACCCATTTCGTCATTTATCTTATTTAAGTGCTCTTTATTAATCGCATATTCTAAGCAATCTAATCCCTCTAAAAATGGACTTATTTGATTGATTTTCTTTAAGTCGACAACAATAATATCTTTTTTGAGCCTAAATTTACCAACCGTTACATAATCATATGCACCAGCTCTTGCTTCATATATTGTAGTCTCAGCAGTGTCACCCAAATACAAGCACCTAATTCCTCTTGCATTAGCTCTACCATCTGTAGTCTTATCAATTGGCGGTGCACCCATTTCTTCAATAGGAATCCCTTCTTCTGTTGAAATTCTACATCTATAAAACATCTCTCCCGTCTTATATGGTTTACGAATATATGAACAAAATCGTTCTAATAAGTTCAAATCTACATAATGCGTATGAAAACGATTCTTTGTTTTTAGTGCCTCTACAAAATCATCCCAAGAATTTGTAGTCAAAAGAGAATGTTTTGATAAATACTCTTGGTCATATAACTCCTGAATACCAACCGGCTGGTCAAACAACTCTGCATTATATTCATACTTTTCTTTACATATTGCAGTAATTATGTTATACACATCGGATTCGCTCTTTTTATTGAAAATATTCCAGTTGTTAATCAATTCAGTCTTCAACAAGCGAGTATCTGACTTCGGATACGAATCTGGCAACAAAGAAACCGGTGTATATATGCTTATCAGTTCGTCAAACATCATGCTTAGGTCTTCATACTTATCCGTATCATATATATGTACATTTTTACATTTACACAGTGGACAATCCCCAATCTCTGCTTTATTCCGGATAACAGAGATAACTTCTGTATCGCAAAAACATCTTTCGCAAATTACCATAAGCTACTCCTTATCCAAATATCTTCCTATTAACTCTAAATGATGCATAATAGATAGTTTTTTCACTGTTCCCAACCCCGGATAAGCTTCTCGGTGATATAAATCTTCAAACTCTTTCATTGCCACAGTATCAAGCTGCTTTGTTTCATTCCATGCCACGAGTTTCGACAACGCTTCTTGAAATTTCCCGGCAGGATCACTAATATCATCATTCGAATCAGACACAAAATGCTTTACGCGTAAACTATCATCTTTATCGAAATATACAATATGTATCGCAACCGCATAAGGAGCAAACCCCGTTTCATTATATTCTTCACCAACTACAGAATAATCAGCAAATCCCACATATCCATCTTCTTGATAGTACAAATGATCTTCTGAAAAAGGTTCGTCGTCAACTTCAATATAATCATTATTTCTGTCTAGTTTGTTAAACTTATCCGCCAAAAGTACTCTGTTTTTTCTTATTTTCCTTCTAAACCCACTTTCATCCGGAATTAAATTGTACTTAACATCTGTTTCTGCAAAGTATGCTTCATAAACAGAAATTGCATCTTTGTCATCACAAATCGTTCCCATATTATCTGCATATCTTGCAATAAACTTCTCTGGTTTTGAACTCGCCCTTAATAAATACATATAGAGAATGTTATTATTTTCTTTAAACTTGCAGACAAGCTTTCCTTTAACTTCTGATTTTTCTCTTCTCTGGCATCACTACTAAAGCTCCCCACCTTAGGATTGGTAATGATAGCAAGCTGCTTACTATTTTCCCCATATGCTTCTATGGTCTTAACAAGTGTAGAAGATAATTTTACAGGTTCAATAATCGGTGTGATTCTGCTACTCAAAACACCTTTCTCTACCAACTCACGCAACGCAATTAATTCAAATTGTCGTCCTCTCAAATAAGGGAAATACATACTACTCACCTCCATATTGATGTTCTAAAAACACTTCAAGTTTCTGATAATCATCATATGTCAATTCCATAAAATACGCCAAAAACTTTAATTCGTATGGAATCTTAACAAACTCCTCTTTCTCAAGTTGCATTCTCTTTTTTAATATTCTCAAAACACATAAATATGACTCTTCTATTGGTATCTGTAAAAACAGTTTTTTACAAGCAGCATAATATTTGAACTGTGTAACTTCCGGTAAATAGCCATACCACTGAGCAATTATATCTTCATATTCACTTTTTCTTAGTAACTTGAAAATAATTTCCTTGTCTAAATCGCTTATGTGCCTTTGCGGTTTCCGGACCGTACCCAACTTCCCATTTTTTCTTAACACATAAATACCCCAGGTTTATCTATACTATACAGCACCTTTTGTAATGCTGCAGATTTTTCTCATAAGTAACTACAGCTACATGATCAAATGCCTTGTAATAATCATCTACCTGAGAACTTAGTCTCTCCAGATTATCAAGTTCTGTTTTTATCTCATATACGACAGCTTTACCGTTTATTAATACAAAATCTGCTTTCGATTTTGCTATCGCAACTTCTGTCAACGCAGTTGTCGTATTAACACTATGCACACCTAGAAGTAACTTATTAAGCAAAGTATTTTTATAAAAATACTCATTACGATAATTATTCTTCAATTCACAATAAATTTCACTTATTAATTGTCGGTTATTCCTTTGATCGGCATTACTTGTGTATCGTCTAACGACTGACGAATATACATTATCCACCTTCCCATCTATAAAGTGGCGAAGCATATTGCGGGTAAATATTCTATTTAAATTACTCCTTTTATTCGTTTCCATCAGCTTCGCCTCCTTCCTGTATCCGATTATTATATTTTACCATACTTCCTTATGAATTCACAGATAATCCTTCAAATTATTTTAGCAAATTAGAATATACCTCTATTGGTATGTAGCACAACCAAGTTCACCATTTCTTGATACAATATTTATAAAAACAAAGGAGACTTTATTATGAACAACCTACAAACCTTTTTTGAAGAATATATAGCATTTTGTCAATATCAAAAGAGATTAGACCGAAAAACCTTGAATGCATATAAGACAGATTTAAAACAGTTTTCTCAGCAACTCCATTCCATATCCATTGAGGCTGTAACTCCTGATATGCTGGAAAACTATATATCTCATCTCCACCAGAGCTACAAGCCCAAAACAGTAAAGAGAAAAATAGCATCCCTCAAAGCTTTTTTTCACTACCTCGAATATAAGGAAATTATTGATAGAAATCCTTTTAACAAAATACATGTAAAATTTCGCGAACCTGTGATTCTGCCTAAAACAATTCCCCTTCGCACCGTCGAAACGTTTCTTGCCACAATATATCACCAACGTAATTGTGCTAAAACTACTTATCAACGAAGAAATGCAATACGCGATATCGCAGTTATTGAACTGCTATTCTCCACAGGTATACGAATATCAGAATTATGTTCTCTAAACGTAAATGATGTAAATTTACAGGATGGTACTATATTAATATATGGAAAAGGCTCTAAAGAGCGTTGTATGCACATTGGAAACGATAAAGTGCTTTCTGTATTGCTTGAATATAAACAGGAGTATTCTATCGAAATACAAAACTGCAAACACTTTTTTGTTAATCAATCCGGAAGGTTCTTATCCGATCAAGCCGTACGACGAATGATTAATAAATATTCAGCTCTGGCAGCTATTGAATTACATATCACGCCACATATGTTTCGCCACACCTTTGCAACTTGTCTTTTAGAGGCAGATGTTGATATCCGCTACATTCAGGAAATGCTTGGGCACAGTTCTATTAATATAACTGAGATATATACACACGTTGCTATGTCAAAGAAAAAGGATATTTTGACTACTAAACATCCAAGGAAGGATTTTGAAATATAGGTTATCACTATAATCCCTCCCCTACTACATTTTTGACTGATAATACATGATTATCACTCAAGTTTATGAAAAGATTAGGAGAGTCTCATGAAAAAAATATCATCTGCATATTGGGAAAAATTTATAAATATAGATAGTGATGGAAATGAAAAAGGAAATGGAATTGAATTTGAAAACTTAGTCAATTGCTTATTAGTTTCAATGTATAGAAAAAAATGGGTGTTACTGGCGGCAGTCACGATAATAATAGGGATTTTTGGCTTTATTCTGAAAACCAACATTTATGGGCAGAATGTAAAAACTATTCAAACACGATTGCAATGAACATTCTGGCACCCACATTGGTGATGGCACAAATATATGAAGTAAATGAGATCTTGTTTTTTAGCCGTTCCACTATCAATAGATTTGCCAAAAATAAAATCTTAGCTTTTGGTGAAAAGACGAATAAGATGATTCGCTTTTTTGATGGGGTAACTCTTGAAGCTCTAATTTGTACCTACGCATCAGAGCTTCCTAAAAAATATTCTCCGGTCAAATATATGAGCGATTGTGAGATAGCAAAAGTAGATGATTCTTTTATCAACGTATTTTTTTTTCAAAATGCTGTTTCTAGTGTACATCATGCGTTGGAGGACTTTCAAAATTATACATCTGCAGAAAAGATTTATTATAACGAAACCTTTGCACTGACATTCAGCTTGCTGAATCCTTTTCAGGAAGATCAGGTTGATGTTTATATAGAATTCATGGATGAAGAAAGCGATCGTTTTTCTTTTCAATATTTTTATCCTACGATTAAACTAGAAGATAAAGGGTGGTATCATGCATGTCTAAAAAAAGGTGAAGGACGCGCAGTCTCCTTAAACATGAGGCAGAGTGTTTATAAACCTGAGATTATGTTGCCCAGATTTCATATCGCATTTGTTGGTGCGCAAAGCGGTAATCGTTTTGAATGGCACTCTGAAAAGGTCATCGTAAAAAGTCATTGGGTTGGTTCCACCAGACTTATTGGTAACAATTATTTAAAAATTTTAGATGACACAAAGCATCTATTGGTCAATAATCCTTACATTTCAAGTTTAATACTGACAGGAAGCAGCGGAACAGGAAAAACAAGAGTCCTAACAGAATGTCAAAACATCTTTTTAGCAAATGGATATCGAATCATTAGTTTGTCCGGACAGGCGGGGCAAGCAGAACAGGAGAAGCAGGAAGATGATTTATCACGTTATCTAATAAAGGAATTGATTGCTTTTCTTTATGAAATACCGAGTGATGAGATATTAAGTTTGTTAGAGGAAAAAATATGTTTGTCACAATCTGATTGTGAAATTTCAGAACGCAGTGAAGTAGAGAAAGCCATTCGTTTATTGCAACTAATTGTGAATCAAACAGAAGAATCATTACAAACTGCATTAAATAAGTATGCAGTTATTTTGTATGAAAAGATTTCAAAAGATAAAAATGTTCTGATTATTGATAATATGCAGTTTACCGGAAAAGCCTTTCAAGCTTTTATTGAAGGGTATGCTTCTTATGCGGTAAATCAGCAAGCACTCAATTTATCGATTCTTGTCTGCGTATTTAATACCGACTATATGACACCAAAAACCTCTGAACTGTTATATAATCTTCTGCATGCAGATATGAAGCGTTGTCTTACGGCTACATTGTTAGGATTTCAGGAGAAGAAACAAGGCATCCTTTTTTTGCAGGAGTTGACCAGAACAAATTTGGATGAGAATGAAGAATATTTTTCTGAGATTATAAGTAAAATTTCTTTAAAACCATATAATTTATTGCAAGTGACAAAGTATTTGGAGGAATTAAACATTGTAAGTATTTCTCCTGATAAAAGGGGATATATTGTACCAAATTTGGAAAAATACGAGGCACTTTCCAATATTTCAAATGGAATCACGAGCGTTTTAGAGAAAAGATTTGCTTTTATATACAAAGATATACCGGAAAGCAGAGTGAAATTTATTTTGTCTATCATCTACATTTTTGATCATTTGGATAAAAAATTGCAAGATATTTTTCAGATTGATTCAAAAGAATTAGATTTTCTATGTGAAAAGAATATTTTACGGGTGCAAACGTTAGCAATCTACATATTTGACCATGATATTATCAGAAATTTCTTCTATCAAAATAATTCAAAAGATATTTTAATGTGCTTAGAATATGTACAAAACAAAGGTATCGAAAAGAAAATTAGAAGATATCCTATCCCTTATTTATTATATAGAATTGCGATTGAAAAAGATGCGGACACGATGATAGATACTGGTGCCAAGGTAGTCAATCTGGTCTTGCCGGAAAGAATCGCTTCTTTATTTTATAATTGTCTACTGGATGCGTTTATTGAATTATTGGAAAATCAAAATTATGAAGGTGTATACATAAAATATATTCACCAGATTTGTACTTTTATCCGCCAGTATGATGGTTCGCTAAAAGCATGGTTCCGTTCCAAAGAAGCATATGACACGATACAGGCTTATTATCCGTGTGCACTATCTGAGGATCTAAAATTTTATCGTCCTTTTATTCATTTTTGTTGTGATATCGCAGTGCAGAAACACATGTATAAGCAAGAAGTGGATTTTTTAAGGGAAGTATTGAAAATGTGTAATAATGCACATCCGGTTGGGTTCGAAAATCAGGACGAATTGAATGTACTTCGGGCAATTATGTATAATCGATGGTATATTTCTTACAATACAGAGAGCTATAAACAAGAAATTGTATCAGTGAGAGAAACGCTTATGCAAAAGTCCCGAGATTATGGGGAGAAAATTAGTGATCCACAAAAGCGGGGACTTATAGATTATCTGAATAATTCAGATGAAGGTTATAATTATTATGGATATTACAAAGATAAGGACAAGTTGTTTTCTATCTGGGATCACTGTACCATCTATATACCCACATTAGTGCCGGAAAAAACTCTAAATTATTATAGAAAAACCGTGCAGTATGGACTGATCGAACAGGATTATGAGAAGGTAACTTCTGAAATTGACAAAGCAATGAAATATTTAGCGGATGGCAAATATTCTCATGAACCAATTATTTTCAAAACATTCTTCTCAATGGCAGAGGTTATGGCAAAGCTTCAACATGAACCCGAAACAAACTATTTTTATAATGCCAGAGTTATTGATGACATTTTGAAGATGCAGCAGCTCTTGGATAATCACAAATTAGGAGACATATTGCTTTTAAAAGGGGTAAATGCATATTATGCCAAAAAGAGAGATGATGTTTATTATTCTTTTAAAGAAGCATATAAACACTATTCTGCCGGTGAGACTTCAAGATATTGGATCAAAAAGGACTTATTGGAAGAAAATATCCAATATACATTTACGGAGCTTGGAATATATAAAACAGGTTATGACATGTCATTTCTCCCTGCTGAATGTCGTCAGCCTTTGACGATATTTGAAAATGATCAGTCTATTGCCAGCGGCATTCAGCGAACAGGTGATTTACATCTTAATTTGCCTTTGATATAATTAACATTTTTGCTCAGCAATCAAATGCAGGGGCAAAATATTTCCATGACGGTCAACTACGAGATCATGTTGTATGTCGCGCATTTGAAACCACAATTTATTATTGAATAATGCCACAAATGTATCAACAAAATAAATAATCGGAGTAACAAGATCAATAAATTCAAACGATGAATTATTATACAAAACAATTTGTTCACTGTCTCTTTTAGCAACAGGTCTTTCAATAATATCAAGATAAGTTATGCCAAGGACTTCTTTTATCATTTGATGAAAAGAGTCCCTGTCATATAATGTTGAAAAGTCAAGCATTACAAATTGATGAACTTCCAATGGATATGTTTTCAAAAAATAGCCTGCACTTTTTTTATACCATTCCGCATTATCATAAACAATCTTTGCATAATCTTTCATTCCATACATACCTTTTGCGTCCAGACGATAATAGCTGAAAGCAGATTTTGAATTATTAGGATCTGTTCCTCCTTTATGATATGCAATTGCTCCTGCTGATACCCATGTTTCAAAACCGATATCTCTTAAACGAAAGCAATAATCGCAATCTGTATAGGAATAGGGGATGTCCTCATCCATTCCGCCAATTTTTTGATACAAAGTTTTGGTAGTCATCATAATTGCACTGCACACAGTTTGTACACGTCGATCCATTTTTGCCAAAGGATGATCGTATAATAATCCCATCATTGTATGGGCTGCATTATATTTTGAATACATAATTCCGTAATCAATAATACGGTTCGTAAGGGGATTGATAAGTTTTGCACCGGCTACGCCTATTTTATCTGAGCTTGTAAATGTTTTGTATAATGCCTCATACCATCCGTTCCATACAAAAATATCTGCATCTACAAATGTAATTATTTCACCCATGCATTGTTCAACAGCTATATTAAGAGCCTTGGGATATTGTAAATTTTGATCATATTTCAGATATTTACATCGGGAATTTGAGATATCTACATCTAATTCTGCTCTGTTCACATTGTTGCCAATAATTAAAATTTCCACATCATCCGGTGTGGTTTTCAAAAGACGGTTAAGACAAAACAGCAACATATCTTTATTTTTGTGATATGTAATAATAATCGATTCTTTCATTGGTTTCCTCCTCTGTTATGTTTGTGTGTTGTGAATTTTTAACTGATAATCATGTATTATCAGTCAAGTTATTATACAACAAATACTTACATATTTCACCAACTACATCCTTTTATGTATTATCTTTTCAGCCTCTACAAATCTACCACTCCTCTTCCTCCCAATCAAACATAACTCCTTTGTCACCAATTAATGACACCATCTCTTCTCTTTCACGTTTGTCTTCAACAAATTCTTCATACATAAAATCAACTTCATCAATCAAATCTACCGATACCGTTTTATTGCATAAATCTGCGACATATTCTTGTATTAATGCTATATCAAACGGTAAAGATTCTATTTGATCCATATGTTCAATGAATTTGTTCATTTCTTGAGGACTTCTTAAATAAAGTAACAATTCTTTTATTGCCCGCTTTTCTTTGTCAATTTTCTTTTGATATGATCCTTTATCCTCGTTTCCACAAAATACTCGTTCAGCTGCTGAATTGTATCTTAATTCGTAGCAATAAATATTTCTATTTCTAGACTCTTCTTCTATCAATTTATAATATTTTTGACACAATCTTCCTATTACTCTTCCGAAAAACTCCTTTACCTCATCCGTATTTAGTGGTATTTTTTTGCATAAAGAATAATCAAAACTAATATTTTTACAATATTTTTGTACATATTCCGTCAGCAAATCTCTATCTTTAAAATTATACGAAAAGAAATTAAATCGAGCATATCTTTCCGCATTGTAAAATTCAGACAACAAATTCAATAAATCATTTTGTTCCTTTGAAAACGAAATATTCACTTTTTCTTTTATCTTACCGTGTAACATAATGTGATTATGGCTCTTGATTTTCTCCAGAAAATCCTCTATTTCATCCCTTTCGACATCATTAATTATTACCAGTAAAATTTTTTGCACACGTTCAATACCAACTGCTAAGTGATACAAAAAAAAGAAATTATCTCCTACTTGGTCAAAATTATTCATTTTATTAAATTTATCAATTGCCGCATAAATAAACTCACCCGCAACATCCAATTCATTTGCCATTACAACACTTTCTTTAAGAAGTTCATTTCCTCTGTCCATTACTTTTTTCCTCTCAAAATCATTTCAATTATCAAGAATCATACGGACAATAATGCTCTACCTTCGACTGAAACTCCTTCAAATCGCAAATCTTTATATCCGCATCAAACTCTGCAATGGTAACACCATCAAAACCATCCACATTGCCCTTGTAGTTGCACTTAAAATACCATTCCACAACGGCTGTATTCCCGGAAACAATCACACGCTTTATATCCCACTGCAAAACAGTACCTTTCCGGTTCCAATCCTCAAACCATCTGATTATCAGTCCAATGCCTTTATATACTGGACCATAACACTCGCTGTAAACAATATCTTCGCTAAAAATACTCTTTACAGCATTAATATCTTTATCCAGCCAGCATTGAAAATATTTTCTTATAACATCTTCCATTCTGAACTTACCCCTTCATTCGCTTGATCGTTTCCTCCACAGAAATACATTCCGCATACCTGCCCTTCCACATAAAATCGTTATAATACTTATAACTTTGCTCTCCCGTCATAAAAGCATTATCAAATGTTGAATTCGCATTCTCAGGAACAATCATTTTAAAGCCATGTTCAAATCCACACTTGATTGTTGCATCAATACAGTAATCTGTCTGCAATCCAACAGCAGCTACCGTCTGGACATTCTTCTCCCTCAAGTAGTCCAACAAACCGGTCCCCTTAAAAGAACTATTTACTGTCTTATCGAAAATCTTTTCACCCGGCTGCGGACCAAAATCTTCATATATCTCAAAACCAGGTATTCCCTTTGTCAATTCTGCACCGACACCATCATCGTGTCTTACATAAATAACTTCAACATTATTCTCTCTGGCTGCTGCAATTAACGTTTTTACAGCATTATTAAACGCATTAAAATTATACAAATCCGAATTGGTTATTAATTTCTGTGTATCCACCACTAACAGTACCATTTACACTCTCCTCATCATAAATATTTCTCAATCACACTCTGCTCCACAACCTTTTTCCCAAGCAACGTCATAGCCTGCTTCGAGCAATTATTGATGCTCCTATAACACATAGTACACTGATTATTCTGTACCACTTTCTTATCAACAATCTTGATATTATTCATAGAACATAACTTTTCACACTTGCCACACCCTATGCACTTATCTTCATCTACATGCAGTTTATTAGAATAATTTTTTGTCTTATGTCCAAAATACAGTCTTTGTCCAAAGAAGCCAGCCATACGATATAATAAACCAATTCCCTCCTGGGTTGGTTTCCCTGATTTCAAAAGCTGAACCGATATGCTAATCTTTTGCTCCGCTTTCTTTACAAGTTCCCTGTTCTTTTCCAGCAGACGCTTCAACACTTTTTCATCGCCTATGCTATCCGGCATTTTCAAATGCAATCCACCTACTACTTCTGCTCCATATTACATTAAAAGCCGCCCAAGAATTCCTGCTCCATCACCACTAAACAATCCCATTGTGGCGATAACTAAAACTTTCTTATTCTCCCAAAGTTCTTTATTTTCAATTATAAAATCACGCAGTATCTTTGGCACCGTACTATATTGCACCGGATATACAAATACAAGCATTTCTTCATTTTTCACAGCTTGGGTGACATTATCGTTTTCTATCGAAAATGCTTTAGCCCCTTCATCATATTTATTACAAAACAATTCTGCTGCATGTCTGGAATTACCAGTTCCACAAAATATATTCCTACCATTTTGTCTTCTCCCCTTCATCCTATTTCCGATAAGTTACCGTCATACTCTTCATACTGGCCGCCAACTTACCAATCCAGTATAACATCTGTCCAATTGGCTTTTTCCACCATGACACCTTTACTTCAAGCGCATATACTTTCTTTTTTCGTTTTTCATCCGTCCAGTAAATACCATCTTCTGTTTCATATTCGGTCCCCAGAACATATGCCAAAGACATTCCTCGGAACAAATTATACGGCATAAGCAACATTACTGACGGACTATATAATCTTCCGGATGCAATGTCTTTATAAAACTTCTTCACGTTACGACTCAATGCCACATTCGTTTTATCATCCGGAGTATATGCATTCCAACTGAAAGATGCTTTAGCAAAAAAATAACATCTATTAAAACCGATTCCTTTAAAAAAACTCACAATACTCTTTGCCGCTGCTCCTCCTCCCACGCCACCGGTGGTTGTTATTACAAGTGCTTTAGACTTGAAAAAGTGTGGTCTATGCAACATAAAGCAAAGATGATCAAAGAAATTTTTAAGCAATGCTGTTTCACGCATATTGTAGGTTGTTGAACACACTATAATACCATCTGCATACTCCATCTTTTCTATGATTTTTCCAACAATGGAATAATGCGGACACTTATCATGACCCAACCTAAAACAATTACTGCATCCTACACAAAACGGAAGTTTCTCTTCTATCAAATGCACTTCTTCAAACTCAATTTCCTTATTGCATTCCAGTAACTGTTTCTTAGCCTGCTCTACCAACTTCCACGTATTTCCCTTATGGGCACTACCATTTATAACAAGAATTTTCATACGACTATTTCCACCTATCTACTATACCGTCAAAAAGCATTTCCACCACAGTATCGATAAATAAATCTCTTTCTTCCTTCTTGTAGAGGTCATATCCAATAACCTCCTTCGAATACTCCCCCAACAGAAACGCCACCTGCATGATTGATGTAAGCGTAAATACCAGCATTCTCTTTTGCTTATTATCCGTAAAATTGTCTAATGCCAACGCAAGACCTATTTGTGTATTTACTGAATTGCAAGCAGCGCGATAATCTTGCATATCCCCCAATATGGACATCATTGAAATAACTCGATTTTCAAACAAAAAATCATACACTTGCTTAGCCCAATTCGCCAGACGATACTTATCATCATTCTCTCCGTAAACCTTCTCTTCCGGTGTAAAACAATGAACAACATTATTTATAATTCTCTGGATACATTCCAAAATCAGTTTATCCTTACTGCCAAAGTGATAATTTATCAGTCCAAGCCCAACTTGAGCTCGTTCTGCAATTCTCCGAATTGTAATTTGATTTATGTCCCCATCGGATTCTTGTATTAATTGAGTTGTAACATCCATAATATGCTCTTTGATATTCTTCGTCTTTTCCATTTTCCACCCCTTGAACATTGTTCAGTTTTATTATATTGAACAATGTTCAAATAGTAAACTTGCATTTTATTTTCGGATATTTATGAATTCACTATACACGTAGTTTACGGTAGATCATGGTTCTTAAACACATATACTCATCAAATATTTATATAAAAATAAAAGGATTAGGAATAGGATTCCTAACCCCTTTACTAGGTTTTTGTTTACTCTAACATGCTGCAAGGCTCCACACTCCGCTTTTTGCCATTTTTTTATCGTGGTTAAGCTCCACTATTGCTTCACCTCAATACCACCAACTGGCGGACCTATTATTGTTTCTTACACACGCGCTTCACTTTAGCAGTCCCTTAACTGCGGGTTTTGCATCAGCAGTATTTACAGACACGGCGAATTACCGGCTACAAGGTCTTTCATACTTGAGTACATTGCAAGTCAATATTGCCTTCAAAACTTCTTTAGAAAGTCTCTTCAACGGCAACACCTCCTTTACCCATTTGTTTGAATTATAATTCTTTATTATTATATCACAATTTTTCACATTTTCACACAATGTATTTTTTGAAAACTCACGCCCTATAGAAATAAAGAAAAAAGCCCGAATGCAAGTAAACTTGCATCGGACTTTTCCCTTTATTTCTGCACGGCTTATCGCCTACGCGTTAATTACTCAATAATAGTAGCAACTCTTCCTGAACCTACTGTTCTACCACCCTCACGGATAGCGAATGTAAGACCCTGGCTCATAGCGATTGGGTGGATGAGCTCGATTGTCATCTCAACGTTATCGCCAGGCATGCACATCTCTGTGCCGGCTGGAAGCTCACAACACCTGTAACGTCTGTTGTTCTGAAGTAGAACTGTGGACGATAGTTGTTGAAGAATGGAGTATGACGTCCACCCTCGTCCTTTGTAAGAACGTAAACCTGAGCTGTGAACTTACGGTGACATGTTACTGTACCAGGCTTAGCAAGAACCTGTCCACGAACGATCTGGTCACGGTTAATACCACGGAGAAGTGCTCCGATGTTATCACCAGCCTGAGCCTCGTCTAACTGCTTACGGAACATCTCGATTCCAGTAACAACAGTCTTCTGAACGTCCTCTTTAACACCAAGGATCTCTAACTCGTCGTTGAGGTGAAGTGTACCACGCTCTACTCTACCAGTTGCAACAGTACCACGACCTGTGATTGTGAATACGTCCTCTACTGGCATAAGGAATGGCTTATCTGTATCACGCTGTGGATCTGGGATGTAAGAATCAACAGTATCCATAAGCTCCATGATCTTGTCTCCCCAAGGTCCGTTTGGATCCTCAAGAGCCTTAAGAGCTGATCCCTGGATGATTGGGCAATCATTGAATCCGTACTCCTCAAGCTGCTCTGTAACTTCCATCTCTACGAGCTCGATAAGCTCTGGGTCGTCAACCATATCACACTTGTTAAGGAATACGATGATGTAAGGAACACCTACCTGACGAGAAAGGAGGATGTGCTCCTTTGTCTGAGCCATAACACCATCAGTAGCAGCAACAACGAGGATAGCACCATCCATCTGAGCTGCACCAGTGATCATGTTCTTTACGTAGTCAGCATGTCCAGGACAGTCAACGTGTGCGTAATGTCTCTTTTCTGTCTCATACTCAACGTGAGCTGTAGAAATTGTGATTCCACGCTCTCTCTCCTCTGGAGCCTTATCAATGTTAGCGAAATCTGTAGCTGTGTTACCAGCGACACGAGCTGCTAATACTGCTGTAATAGCTGCTGTTAAAGTTGTTTTACCATGATCTACGTGACCGATGGTACCAATATTACAATGTGGTTTTGTTCTTTCAAATTTAGCCTTTGCCATTTTGAAACGTCCTCCTTAAACTTTTATGCCCCATGGGCTATTTTTATAATCTACCGACTGCTTTGATTATACGAAATAATCAAAGTTTTTTCAAGTAAATTTTACGGCAAATCCCCCTTTTTCAAGGGGAAATGCCTTTATTTTTGATTTTTATACCATATATAGTATATATTTCATCATTTGTACTATAAATTGTTTGCTAATTTGCAATTATTTTGCGTGGTTAGCAAGAACCTTGTCCTGTACATTCTTTGGAACCGGCTCATATCTGTCGAAGAACATTGAGTAGTTTCCACGTCCCTGTGTCTTAGAACGAAGGTCTGTAGAGTAACCGAACATCTCTGCAAGTGGTACATATGCATGTACAATCTTTCCACCGCCGAGATCGTCCATACCCTCGATACGTCCACGACGAGAGTTAACATCACCGATAACGTCTCCCATGTACTCCTCAGGCATTGTAACCTCTACCTTCATGATAGGCTCAAGTAATACAGGTGCAGCCTTTGCCATAGCCTCTTTGAAACACATAGATCCGGCAATGTGGAATGCCATCTCTGATGAATCGACCTCATGGTAAGATCCATCGTATACTGTTGCATGGATACCAACTACTGGGAATCCACCAAGAGAGCCGGCCTTTGTAGCCTCCTCGATACCTTCGCCGATTGATGGGATGTACTCCTTTGGAATAGCACCACCGACAACCTCTGAATCGAACTTGAAAAGTTCTTCTCCATTGGCATCCATTGGCTCGAAGCGAACCTTACAGTGTCCGTACTGTCCACGTCCACCTGACTGCTTAGCATATTTGTATTCCTGATCAACAGCCTTTGTAAATGTCTCCTTGTAAGCAACCTGAGGTGCACCAACGTTTGCCTCAACCTTGAACTCACGGAGAAGACGGTCAACGATGATCTCAAGGTGAAGCTCACCCATACCAGCGATGATTGTCTGACCTGTTTCCTGATCAGTATGAGCACGGAATGTAGGATCCTCCTCTGCAAGCTTTGCAAGAGCCTCACCTAACTTACCCTGTCCAGCTTTTGTCTTTGGCTCGATAGCGAGCTCGATAACTGGCTCTGGGAACTCCATAGACTCAAGGATAACCGGATGCTGCTCATCACAGATTGTATCACCTGTTGTTGTGAATTTAAATCCAACAGCAGCAGCGATATCACCTGAGTAAACCTCATCCAATTCCTGTCTCTTATTAGCATGCATCTGAAGAATACGTCCGATACGCTCTTTCTTATCCTTTGTTGCATTTAATACATAAGAACCTGCCTTACATTTTCCTGAGTAAACACGGAAGAATGCAAGCTTTCCTACGAATGGATCTGCCATGATCTTGAATGCAAGTGCTGAGAATGGCTCATCATCTGATGAATGTCTCTCAATCTCATTTCCCTCAAGATCTGTTCCCTTGATTGAAGGGATATCTGTAGGAGCTGGCATGTACTCAACAATAGCGTCAAGTAACTTCTGTACACCCTTGTTACGGTATGCAGAACCACAACATACAGGTACTGCTGTACACTCACATGTTGCTTTACGAAGAACCTTCTTCATATCCTCTACAGATGGCTCCTCACCCTCAAGATACTGCATCATGAGATCGTCATCTAACTCACAGATTTTCTCAATAAGCTCTGTACGGTACTCTGCAGCCTGATCAGCCATATCTCCAAGATCATCAGTAACTGTGATATCGTCACCCTTCTCATCATTGTAGATATATGCCTTCATCTCGAAAAGGTCGATAATTCCTTTGAAATCGTCCTCTTTACCGATTGGTAACTGAAGTACGATAGCATTTTTTCCTAATCTTGTACGGATCTGGTCAACAGCTCCGTAGAAGTTTGCACCTAAGATATCCATCTTATTGATGAATGCCATACGAGGTACATTGTATGTGTCAGCCTGACGCCAAACGTTCTCTGACTGAGGCTCAACACCACCCTTTGCACAGAACACACCAACTGCGCCATCAAGTACACGGAGTGAACGCTCAACTTCTACTGTGAAGTCAACGTGGCCCGGTGTATCGATGATGTTGATACGATGCTCAAGTGCTCCTGGCTTTGTTTAGTGAACTCTTCAAGTGTCCAGTGACATGTTGTAGCGGCAGAAGTAATTGTAATACCTCTTTCCTGCTCCTGCTCCATCCAGTCCATGGTAGCAGTACCTTCATGAGTATCACCAATCTTATAGTTAACACCGGTATAATACAGGATACGCTCTGTAAGAGTAGTCTTACCTGCATCGATATGAGCCATAATACCAATGTTTCTGGTTCTCTCTAATGGATATTCTCTTCCAGCCAAGATTTTTTCCTCCTATAATTAGAAACGATAATGAGCAAATGCTTTGTTTGCTTCTGCCATC
>ERZ859937.443-NODE-443-length-17643-cov-1.531385_pt1 | contig 17643 bp, 26 predicted proteins | sample MGYA00509985_ERZ859937 | MGnify/ENA primary metagenome ERZ859937 (study PRJEB30046, sample SAMN00715169) | human gut metagenome | study: EMG produced TPA metagenomics assembly of the A metagenome-wide association study of gut microbiota in type 2... | reverse complement strand
ACTGTGCCTCAACGAACTCATCGCCGATTCCGAAAGAATCTTATTCTGGCGTAAGAATGTCGAATTAAACCCCCTGCATTTAAGCGCATATAGTATATCTATCTTATATCGAATCATAATTTCCCCTCCTTATCCAAAAGGGTTTTCCAAATCTTTTGGGAAATCGCGATTGCCTCTCCCGGGGAAAGAAGATACCCCGTAAGAGCCGCAACGTCTTCCGGAGACGCAGAAAGCCCGATTTTATCTCCCGTAGAGACAGCTTCCACCGCATGTTTGGTTATTATCCCTTTTGCCTTTTGTATGTATATTCCATTCTCGTCCAAGCCACAGAAAAAACATTCCTGCAGCGATTTAATTTCCTTCATAAGCATTACCTCCGCATCATTTTAAGCCACTCTTTATAACAGGTCATATCCGGGGTTTCCCCATCATTGATCTTCCCACAGAATCTTTCGCACCAGCACTTGCCTTCTTCATCCATCTTCCACCCAGCTAAATCATGGCAGACTTTGTCACTCTCGGAAGGGACACAAAACACATCAATCAAAAGCTCCTCGTTGGTTATGTCTCCGGCGCCTCTAATAATCTTAAAATGATCCATTCTAAAAACAAGTCCAACCACGCTGCCGTTATCCCACGACACATGAACCGTACCTGCATCGTTAATACTTTGGACGGTTCCCTGATCCCCCGGCTTGATACGATCAAAAGGATCGTCTACTGGGGAAATAAGCTCCACTCGGTCGCCCGGCTTACATATTTCCTTTAACTCTTCAGTCATTCTCCAGATTTCTTCTGCACTCATCGGTCTTTTTTTCATAAATCCTCTCCTAAATATCATACCACTAAAAACAGTGTTGCGCCACCTTTTACTATGTTATAGGCAAATGCCTATAATCTATCCTTCCCGGCGGTTCTTACAACGCCAGCACTTTCTATTTTACAATTTATCCCCGCATAACGGGCAATACTCAATATTTAGATTTTTGCTCGTTCCACAATCACAAGCGTAGTCATACCGTGTGGAAATGATTTTTTTCTTGAAATCAATTCCAACGACTAATGATCTTCCATATCCTATAACGTCACGTCGTATGGTAAAATAGTTATTTGTTTTACAATAACAGTTTTTCATATTTATCCCTCACTTCCCGGTTTTTCGCATCGCTCAAACTCGATAACCCATACCCATGGATTTGCATTCCATCCGTAGCGATCAAGATCGGATTTCTTGATGGTACTGTTCCAAATCCCAATAAATGATGTAATTATTGAGTTTTCATCAAGTTCTCCATTTAATCGTATATACTTATCCATGCCTTCCGCTAAAGCATCTTCGACAGTAATATCCTGCAACCGCTCCACTCTCACGTTGGTTACACGCAAGAAAATTCTTGCAGCATCCTTCGGCATGTGAAGGGATGGATGCCATTTCATCTCGATTTCTTTTCCATCACGGTAAAACTTCTCTGTATCGGAGTAGTCTGCACGGTAGATATACCGTTCTAATCCTTTACACCACGTTTCTCGAACGTACAGGATATCTCCCCGCTGATATGGAGCTTTGTATGCGGTATTTATCAGTTCTATATCTGTCATATTACAGTATGGTTTGAACATGAGTTTCTTTTCTTTCAGAAATTCTTCTGGTACTCCGTTTTTACATTTATCCGGCAATAGCCCTACAAGCTGTTGTGGTTTAACAATTCTTCTCGTGCAGCTCTTTCGTCCGTCCAGAATCGCACGAACCATCTCTGTATTAAACAATATTTGTTTCATACTCATTCCCCTTTCTCCAACTCCTTATCGTCAAATATGTTGCCGATAACTTCAATTTCAAAGCTTTAAAACTCCACAAATCCCACTTTACACCGATAAAAAATACATCTGATTTGACGCAAATCCAAGAGAACTGATAATGGTTATTCTGCCAAATTGCTTTATAAAAATTACCATGTATATCTCTGACAATATCATTCTCCCAAATCAGATTTCCGTTTTTGTCTTTCAAGCCTGTACATTGGCAGATTGTATTTTCATCCACTTCATAGCTCTCTCCATATTTACGCAACATTATAAATGGAGGATTATTTTCTGAAAGTCTGTATAAATAACCAACGACCCATTCTCCATTATCAACCTCTTCGCCTTAAATAATAATCTATCTTCCATTGCTTTTATCTCCTTTTCATTCCCCTATCCCTCGCATTCTTTTAGCAACTTTTCTTTTCACTTTCTCTTTTCTGCTTCTGATCGAAGCCATTCAAGTTTACATTTATTGCAATCATAATCATGCCAACCATGAACACACTCATCGTACTGGTTTTTTATGTACGGACAAGGTATCGACTCTGCCAACTCTTCGTCCGACATGCTCCTTATCCTGTCGGCATTGGTTTCCTTGCCTGTTACAGTCTCAAAATATCTTTCTTTCTCCGGATTCTCAAGGTTGAGATAGTCCGGCTTTAACATTACGATTGCTCCGTATCCATGAAATACCAGCCCAAAGGCTAAATCCTGCGCGTAGGATTTTGAAAACACCTGCGCTTTTTTCCCCGGCTCCCACATTGCCGTTTTTGTTTCATTAGAGACTCCTGTAACAAACTCTACCTCGGTTCTGTTCTCTCGCGAGAACAATATTCCTACCACATATTCCTGTGCTTTTGCCATGCTATTTTCCTCCTTGCCGATTGTAAAGAGATAACGAATACTCATTTTCCACAATGAAATTTATCGCTTCTCCATTATCATCAAACCATGCTTTCCCATATTTTTCTATCAATTCCAGCTTTAACAAATCCTCTGTTTCGTACAGTTCTTTTCCTTCGTCAATGCGTTTCCGAACCGATTTAACAACATCGTCGATAGCAGCTTTATTTCCTTGGATTCTTACAAGCCCGCTGAGAATCGTGCCTTTTTGTACTCTGTCCGAATCAGTGAATGTATCTATTATGCTAGATGGCATATATATCACCCTTCCTCACGTAAATTGTTGACATATGAATTTGCTTCTTCCAACACATCTTCACGCATAGCATCATATGCATCTTCGAAAGACATATTTCCCATCGTATCATATAATATTCCAAAGTGATTGAATACAACAGTTTCATACTTTGCTATGCATCTGGGACACATATCAACATCCCGAAAAGAAGCGGCGGAACTTCTCCCCTCGCTATCAAAAACCCGACAAGGGATTTTTAATGTGGCTAACTCGCCAGCGTTGTCTACTTCCGTCCCACATATATCACATTTGTAAATCGTTTTTGTGGTAACCATATTAGTTTCCTCCTTTTCCACTAGCAACGAACAAACTTAAATTCTTTACTCAATTCTCTCAAAATACTCTTCAAAGTTCTCACGGGTCATATCAAGATAATCGTCGTCGTCTCCATCTTCCAAATACAATCGTATATCTGACTCTCCTATACAACCCTCTACATACTCGAATATATCCCCTCTGCGAATCATCATGTAATCTTCATATGGAATGCCGCCTTCTTCATACTTCGGAATATAAAATCCTTTAATGCATTTACACTTTTCTATTTTAATCACCCTTTTTCCCTTTGCTTCCTGAAGTTCCTCCAAGGTTCCGAGCTTTCGATACTCTAAGACCTCCTTGATCGCCCGGATTGCAATATTCTTCGCTTCCCGCTGTTTTTGGTATTCCCCGGGATACTCGATACTAAGCTCCTTAATTGCTCCGTATTCAGTCAAGGTAAACCCCTCCTTTCTCCTTCTTTTCTAACTGTCATTATTATACCACGGAAATCCGTGTTGCACAAGCGATCTGTATAAAAAATATAGGCTTTTGCCTATAATATAGCTCGGCTGATACACCTCAGAGGAACGACGACTCCGCCTTCAAGAAATAAGAGGAAAACAGGAAAACAAGATTCTTCCGAAATAAGGGATGACACCCCCCCTAAGACCAAACAGCCCAGCAACAAAAATGGGGAAATGTTTGCTAAAAAGAGATCCGAAAACAAGCAGAAAACAAAATTCTTCCGAAATAAGAAATAACGAAAAGGAACCGGGAAAAATCCCGGTTCCTGCTATCCTTTAGATATGACAATCAAGGACGGTTACCGAAGCCCCCTGTCCGTCGAGCTTCTTTACATAGTCTTTAAACTGCTTTTCCCACTTATCAGCATCCTGTTCGTTTGCCACGGCTCCAAACCATCCCATCTGCCCGTTCTCAAACCAAATTCCCGAAGGAGTGACATACGCAAACGGAATAGGCGACTTTTCGAAATCAATCGCTCCGACAGGAGCTGAATTTACATAAAGACCATTCTTTCCACAGAGTACATTCTTCCATCTTCCACCCTCTGTATACCAATCCCACTTGGAATAAGGATTATAAGAGGTATAAAGATTCCCTTCCTCGTCGATCATATCCTCGTCGAAGCGTTCCTTCATTTCTTCATAACACTCCTCGTCCGTATAGGCGAGCTTTTTCGGAAACTCATTTTTGACATAATTAACATGAGCCTCATTCTGACTTTCCTCTGCATAGCCCTCCGGATCAGCCAAGTACCGGGCGTAAACTGTATTCTCGTACTGCTTAATCTCCTCGCGGATTTGAGCGACAGCCTGCTCCTTTGTGTACTCTACATGCGGAGCGCAAGGAAGCCCCTCGGAATAAGGAGCCATAATCTCCTCAATATCCATTCCATCCTCCTTCGTAAAAACATAAACACAAAAATGCGACATACTCAATTCCTCCTTATTTCGTTTTCTTTATTATGATATTATTATACCACGGAAATCCGTGTTATACAAGCGATCTGTATAAAAATATAGGTTTTTGCCTATAATATAAACGAAAAAAAACAGCGAAATTCCGAACAGGTTATCCATGATCACGAATTTGAAAACAACGAAAAATAAAAATCTTCCGAAATAAGGGACAATAAGAAAATCAAAAGGAAAACGAAGGAGATTCTAAAAAAACCGTCAGACGAGAAAGAACATTCAGCAAGCGAACTTCCGCAGAAAACTGAACACGAGCCCGGTGGAAGCCGATCCAAAATTTAGAAAAAATAAGATTGTTCCGAAATGAGGGATAGCAAGAAAAATCAAAGAAAGCAGGCATATACAGGAGGCTATTTGAAGCAAAAAAAAACACAGCCGGGTTTCGTGCCGTCTGCGCCTTTCTTTGTTTTGGGATACACATGTACGTCTAAATCCTTTACAACCTTTGCATATACAGGATATTCAACCCCCCGCATATATACGAATGCACAATGGCTCCCTTTACACCTTTGTAAAGAAGGTTCCAAACCCTTATAAATATTTCTAAAAAAAGACTTTCACCTTTACACCTTCGTAAAATCAGAAGGTTCCCAACCACAATTCTGGACGGTTGCGGCGTGACATATCCTTTACACCTTTGTAAAGAAGATTCCAAACCCTCAAAGGCCATATAAGTACATCCGGCTTCTCAATCCTCCCACCGAAACAGGAGAAAAGCACTCCCCGGGTTCCTTATATTTTCTGCCGCGCGAAATCTATCGCCGACAGGGACGGTAACTCGCCCCGAATAAGTTAAATATACCACACAAAAGACAAAAAGCAACCGCCCGCAAGAAAGGAAGTAATGCGGGCGGTTTATTGTAACCATTTGGAAATATGCTTTGTTCATGATTTTATATTATCATATTTTCCCTTATATGTCAAACGATTCGCTAAATATATTATAGGTTTTTGCCTATAATAACCCCAAAAGAAGTACCCTGCTCTTCTACTGGAACACCCCCCTCCCAGTACGAAAACCAAAACACACGGGAAATGAGGGATAACGAGAGAAAAACACCACCCCAAAAAGAGCAAAACGCCCAAAGGAGTTAATTGCGATTTTTCGCAATTCGCTTAACAACTTTCGGGCATTGACTACGCCTACAAGTTCGCAGAAGTTGTTCCGCAAGCCGAGCTAATCCAAACCTCAAAAATCAAAACACTTCCGAAATGAGGGATAATATAAAAAAAAACGGACATCCCACCGCTCCAAAATAAGGGACGAAAAAAAGAGGGCGGAAAGCTACACGCTTCCTTCCCTCTTCCTTTCTTGACGGTGGCTCCTTAGAGCTTCACCCAATCATTTCATGATACAAATAATCCATAACCCTAAGTTTTTTGAACAAAAACTTAGAAAACCCCAAAAACTCCTTTTTGCTGTGGACGTTATGAACCCCGGCTTTTTCAAAAGCCCTCCACATACATTCGCGAATTTCTTTTGTGTTTCCCTTCGCAGGCATATCGTAAGCCTCCCAATACTCCTTCGCAGTCGAATAATAATCTTCGTAGTCGTATTCGGACAGAAGGACAGACATTTGTTCTTCTGTGTTTTTAATGAGTTTATGAATTGCCTCAGCAATTTGAACTTCGCTCATCAATGGCGCGTTTTTCGCAATTTCTTCTGCTGATAGCATAGTTGACCTCCATTCTTATATGTATTTCCCTAACGATTCACAATCTCATGCTAATCCAAAAAATCATCGATTCATTGGATTTTTCCAACCCATTCGTCTCTTTTCATTCAAATCTTTATTATATGGACATTCTGGAATTTTGCATTCACCGCACCATCCAATATCACTTGCAGATTCACGGTCATATGCTTCATCATAATCACAAAGTTCGTGATCTATATTTTTTGGTTTTCTCTCATAATAATAACCATACCTCCGATCAATTATCGTGTTCATATGGATAAAGTTTTTCGACGAGGTGATTTATAATCGCGTGTAGTTCGTTCGTGGTTGGTTCACGTCTTGCAAGAATTTCGTACTCTTCGTTGCTGCACGCCTCTCCGTAGGCATTTAACCCGGTAAGACAAGGGAAAATATCCGATTCCTTCTCGGAAGAAGAATCTCCTCTTAGTATTTTTTCTACCCGGTCTGCAAATTCCGATGTTGCGCATGTTGGATAACCGCATAGGGCGTCCATTACAATTTTGATCTCTGATTCCGTTAGCATATTATTCACCCTCTTTTTTGCGTTCTCTTCCTGTTTTGCAAACGAGACAAAGATTTATGCAATCTTCTTCATCCCGCGCCCGGTCGGAAGATTCCGTTTTTACCGGTCAGTAACTTCCATTACGCCGTCAGTTCTTTCGTAAATTAAAGAACAATATTTTTTATCTGTGTAATGAAATAAATGCTTATATTTCATATACTCAATATTTCTAATCACATCCAAAAATGTAACATCGTCAGTTATTTCAAACAAATAAATAATATCTTTTTCCCTTGGTTGATCTACAAACCAGTTCCATGCCCCATCTCTTTTTGCTAATAAGTTACTGTCCCAATATTCACTAAATTCCCTGCTAATATCAGGCGACAATGAATACATCTGATATTTCCCGTTTAACAATTTGTACAAATATATACATCCATCTCTTGTTACTGCAATGTTATTATCCTTGATTTTAACGCTTGTTTTCACAGATTCGCTCATAACATAATTCCCCTTCCCGTTCTATTCAGGCTTATTTGCCCTGTTGAATAATAAGACTCGTCTAAAATTTCTCCGTCATTGTATGAATAATGCTCTGAAAAACCACACCCGGATTCCTCGGAATAAACCTCCATATTGACGTGATATTCTTCGCACGCCTCAAAAAGAGAAATAAATCCCTTGGATGTATCAAGATCGCCCCAATATCCCTCCCCGGTTTCTTTTTGTCTGCGCATGGAAAACGAATCGTCGATAAGGGCGGACTGAATACTCCACTTACAACATCCCTCGATTTCCGCCTCGCTATTCGAAAGAAAATCAATATCCGCTTCTGCCCCTCTTCCCATCCAGACTTCTCCATCTTGGGTAAGAGCTGATGTAAACTTGGAAATATTCGATTTATCCCCTTTTACGCTCATTCTAAAACAACAAATATTTGCCATTTTTTTTACCCCTCCTTTTTGCAACTCGCAATATCTCCATTTTCAGAAAATAGAATAGAAAACATTTTGCAATATTCTTCCACCATATCTTCAGGACACTCAAAGTCCTCAATATCTCTTGCCCCAAAGGACAACGCCAGCTCTCGGACTTGTTCTCTGGCGTTGTCCTTTGCTTTAAGTTCGGGAGAAAGATGTGCTTTCCCGTCCGCTATTTCTACCAAATAATCCCAAGTGTATAACATTCTAAAACTTCTCCTTTTCTTTGTTTTCTCCAATTTGTACTATCAAAAAGTTCCATTCGGGCTCAGAAAACCACTACGGCTCTCTTTGATTTTTCCTCTGGAACACGAATAATACTCAAAAAAAGGAGCATCTTCGGAATGAAGTTCCATACTGACACGATATTTTTTGCATGCATCAAAAAGAGTTATAGATTCCTTGGGTGCGTCAAGACTGCTCCGATATTTAGCTTCTGCGATAAGATCGTTATGAATATTATCTTTGCAAATTCCCGTGATCAGAGCCTCTCTCTTGGAGAGGTAACAAATATCTGCTTTGCCCCTCGTCCCATCCGGACATCCCCTTCGTGAGTGAGAGCCGAAAAGAACTTAGAAATATTCTTTTTAGTCCCTTTGATTTTTATTGTAAATGACGCCATATGCGTGTCCCTCCTTTGCTTCGTGTTTCTCTCTTAACTATGATATTATTATACCACGGAAAACCGTGTTCAACAAGCGATTCGCCAAAGAAATTATAAGTTTTTGCCTATAATATAGCCAACAGGAGTGACGACTCCGTCTTCAAAAACCATGAGAAACAGAAGAAAACAAAACCCTTCCGAAATGAGGGACAGTAGAGGAAATTCGTCGGCATCCACAGGAAATCATCCAACCAAAGAGCCTTGCAGGACTGCAGTTGGACCGCAAAAAAGAAGAAGAAGAAAACAAAACCACTCCGAAATAAGGGATGACAAAAAAAGAAGGGGGGGGAGCTGTACGCATCCTACCCTCTTCATGCTTTGACGGATACCCTTAGAGTTTCAAAAACCGACAGGCATCTTTTGCTACTGATATATATTTCGCCGAGCTGTTCAGACGGAATTTATCTAACTCTAACTTCATTTTCCCACTCGCGACTTCTGTTTCGAGATAGATAGCATCCACAAGTATGCCAAGCATATTCCGAAGCATCTGTTTATCGTCAGAAGAAAGCAGCTCCTCTTTCTCCTTCCTTTTCTCCTCATCAGGCAGACAAAAACTCTCCATGAGAAACTTTACCCAGCGAGGATTTGTTTCTATGAGCAAAATGTCGTATATTTCAGAAGAAAACTGAAGAAAACTCTTTTCCCCAAGGGAGAGATTATTATATATACAACTTGCTCCGCAGTCGAAATAGGCTAAAGCTACCGCAAGGGAATTTAACGCAATATTGTTTTTTGCAATCTCCGGGAACTCTCTGCTTAACATAATAAGCCCAAGGAACAAAATTCTCAGATTCCGAATCTTCCCCGCTTCCGTTGCTCCAGCATAATCAAAAGACGTTAAAAGAGATCGGAAATATTGATATTCCTCTTCCGGAAGGTCGGAAAAAACCTCTTTGGAAGAATATATATCAATCTCGGAAGTTTTCTTTACATTTTCCGGTCTTACCCATATTTCGTACTCGCGTCTTCCGTCATAACGCCACAATACATCCTCCCGATTTACAACTCCACAAGTTATCTTTCCCGATCCGGTAAACCGCGAAGCAAAAAATACCGCAGTTGAAAAATCCAAAGTATAGGAATACCCCTCCGGATTAGACTTATCCTCCATTCCCCGATAAACCGGGAAAACGGCAGGCAGGCTATATGGGGGATGTAAGGTTTCAGCCTCGAATATTTCAGCGTCTTTCTTTGTTCTCGAAGAAAGAATTTTGTCCCATATATCGGGAGTAATCTGAGAAAACCCATAATCAATCATCGGATAAAACCGGGTAAAAACAGAAAATAATTTCCTCTTCGGTATCCGGTCGATATTTTTACAAAAGAAGGAAACGACGAGGGAATCATCCATAAGTTTAGTTAAAACCTTTAGAGGTCTTTTGTCAAATAGCCCGCGGTTTTTCTCTTTTAGCGCATTGTAATAGTCAGCGGTCAGTTCTATTCCATTCCCGTAGATTTTTAGTTCTTTTTCGGATTCTTTTGGAGCAAAAAACATTATCAGCGGGAACAAATCTCTCCCGTTATAATAATAAAGATTGGGATAAGGGTTGCTAGACCATAAACAGGCTCTCCGTCAAGAAACGGATACTTCCCCAACACATCCTCATAGGACACATCGGACAAATAGCCACCCTCTTTGTGATATTTCTCAAATGCTTCTCTAAGCGGAATTAAGGAATCAAGCGTAGCCTGATTCCTGCTTCGTACCAATTCGCCAACGGTAAATTTTTCGCTCATACACGTTTTCCTCCTTGTTTAATTAGCGTGTTCATACGGGAAAAGTTTTTCTGCAAGGTGATTTATGTCGCGTGCAGCTCGTCCGTGGTAGGTTCTCTCTTTGCAAGTATTTCTAACTCTTCGACGCTGCACACCTCTCCGTAGGCATCAAGCCCGGTAAGACAGGGGGCGTTGTCCGGTTCCTTCCCGGAAGAACCCCCTCTTAATATTTTTTCTACCCGGTCAGCAAATTCCGGTGTTGTAACTGTGGGACAGCCACACAGGGCATCCAACACATGCATAATCTCTGATTCTGCTAACATGTTATTTCCCTCACTTTCTAATCCAAAAAATCATCGTTTCATTGTTTCTTCAATTTCTATGAATATGTCACCCGTTCTTACATCCTCTATTTCAATCAGCTTATACTTCTTTCCGTTATATTTTCTTAAAGGATGGCAAAGCAGTAATGTAACTTTATCAACCATCCTTTACTATCAGTAAAGGTTGCATCTATACAAGCTCCGCAAGAGCCATCTGCTTTTGACCATCCACGTCCCCTTGTAATATGATAAGTATTAAAATCCACATCATAATTCAAATCGCATTTAATTTTCTGTTTAAATTTATATTGTTCTTCTGTCATATCCTTTCACTCATCCTCTTTGATTTACTCGATTGTAATATATACCCCATCTTTTTTATCCCATGCGAAAATCTGAATATTTAATAACTCTTCTGGTAATTCAGATACGCTACCTTTGAATAAGTCTTTATTTTTATTGGTAGAAACACTAATTAAATTTGCATGATTTTCTTTTCGATTACTTAATAATTCTTTTAGTGTTGGAGATTCTAACATAAATATCAATCCTCCATACTCATAATATTTTTCCTCTCTTTCCGCAGTAAAATCATCGTTTCATAGCATACCAAAATCTTTTAATACACCATGCAATTTGAACCATTTACTTTCTTAACCATGATATTATTATACCACGGAAAGCCGTGTTTAGCAAGCAATCCACAGGAGAAATTATAAGTTTTTACCTATAATATAACCAAGAGGAGTGACGACTCCGTCTTCAAGAAGCCATAGGGAACAGGAGAAAACAAAACGCGCGGGAAATGAGGGATAATGAGAAAAACAGCCTCCGAAGAAAAAGCCCGGAAAGGAACCGGAATGATACCTGCACTACCGTTAGGCGATCTTTCTCCGGAGAAAAACCAAAATACACGGGAAATGAGGAATAATAAAAAAAAAGGCTGCTTAATGCAGCCTTTCGGAGTTATATTTCTCTGATGTTCGATCGGACGATTACCGCTCCGCAAGGAGGTTCTCCCGACGGGTGATCGCCAGCGTCACCGATGAAGAAGATTCCGACTTTGCCTTCTTCGAGAAGTCCTTAATGCTTGGGTATTGTACCGTACCATCGGGATTCTGAACCAGATGGTTAGAGTTAGATTCATCCAACACGGCTTTGAACTCGGGACATTTTTCTATGCATTTATCGTAAAAATCCTTTTCCTGCGAGGACGAAAAATCGCAAGCGTTCGCCCCTTCATAAAAATAAATAAAGTGAGGAATTTTACTTTCAATACTCCCCGCACATTCAAGAACGGCGGCATAATGGCTATTTCGAGCCTGTTCTTCATTGACCATAACCCAATCGGCAGGAATCACAAGGTAGCCATCGGCGAGAGGAATATTTTTCATTTCCTTTTGTGTTTTTTCAATATAATTAAATTGTTCGTTGTTAACAAACATAAGGAGATTACAGATAACTTGTTGCTCTAGCTTTAACTCGCGGCAGAAAAAATCATTGCCATTTACTTTAAGAGAGTCTATCTCTTCCTTAACAAGAACACCTTCTTGTTCTAACACCTCTTGTAAGACATCACGGAGGCGATCCGGCATATAGCATACGGAATCAATCAGTATATTGACAAGCCGACCAAACGGAATGTGTGTACCGATTCTGAGTTTTTCAAGCATAACTTTATTTTTATCCGTTAAATCGAAAGTTAATTTGTTTGTCTTTATTGTTTTTTTCATAATTTCATCCTTCCGTTTTTTTGTCTTATTTTACGCTAGACTAATATAATAGTCAATAGAATATTATAAAATAATAAAAAATATTATTTTGGTTTTTACGAATAAATTCTTCGTTCGGAGGAACAAAACCTGCAAGAACCAGACTGCAGGTACGCTGCAGCAGGGGAAAACACCTGATTCAAGATTGTTCCGAAATAAGGAATAATGCCGGATATTCAGAGGGTTTCTGAAAACGCCGCAAAATATCTCGAATTGGAGATACAAAAATGCTTGAGAAATGTATTGCGCCAGGACCGTCCTAAAAGATACTGGAAAATCGGCGAAACAAGATTGTTCCGAAATGAGGGATAAAGGATCGTTTAACCATATTAACGAGCTTTAGGAAGGGATTACAAAAAATCTTCGTCCGGCAGAAAATCTGCGATAGACTCTTCGGTAAAAACGAGAAAAACCTGAGCAAAACAAACAAAACTCGTCCGAAACGAGGGATAACAGCCATTAAGCAAAAAAACTCTTAGGAAAACCATTCAGAAAGGGACGCGAGGTTCCTGGAAGGCGATCCTAAAACACAGGAAAACAAAATTCATCCGAAAGAAGAAATAACGAGAGTTTGCAAACTCGCTTCTCCCCTTCTATTCCCCTCAGAAAAATCTTGTTATGGCGAACCCGCAAAAACTCCTCTCTCCAACTAAACATCCCAAAGGAATAATTGCGATTTTTCGCAATTTTCTTAAAACGACCTTCGGGAACTTGGAACTTCTCTTCTGTTTTTTTAGAACCGCAGGGCGGATTGGAGTTACAGGAGGCGATCCTAAAAGAAGGGAAAAATTTCCAAAGAGAAAAGAAATTGCGATTTTTCGCAATTCGCTTGAAACAACCTTCGGGAACTCTGAACGCAGAAACTTGAGAACGAGCCCGGTGAGAGCCGATCCAGAAATCAGGGAAAATAAGATTATTCCGAAATGAGGGATAACGATAAAAGCAAGTCCGAAATATGGGACAGGCAAGGGGCGACAGGCAAACCCGCTATTTCCACAAGAAGAAACACAAAAAAAAAGAACCCGAAGGTTCTTTTTTTCCGGCTTAGACCACATCGAAGTAGGAACCGAAGGAAGAATGATTGGAATAATCCTCTCTTCCCTGTGGCATCTGAGCCTGCTGATAATTGCCGTTATGGAGTTGTTACCACCATTATTATAACCATTGTTATAGCCGTTGTTGTATCCGCCATTGTTGTAGCCATTGCTGTCTGCATTATTATAACTGCCTGCAGAAGAGCCGTATTCCGGCTGGCATGTCTGCCCGGATGGATACTGAATGACATTCTCGCCATACTCCGGCTGTGCGTTTGTCTGGCTTGACGGAATGTGCTTTCGGTCGTAACAGCCACGCATCTGTCTTGATACAATATAGGCATTGATACGCATTAAGGACATATTGGCAATATCTTCAAGCATTTCGTGTGTCAACCCGATCATAACCTGTGGATTGTTCCGGTTATAAATGAACTTGATAAGCCCATTCGACATCGCCTCTCCCGCGCCTCTCTGTGCCTTAATCATAACAGCGTTGCTACCCTTTGTTGCAGGATGGATGGATAACATCCATGCGCCACCCGGAGTAGCCTTACCACCCTGTCTCTTCCACAGTTCCGGCGGAAAACCGTTATTACTTACACATGCACGCTTCGCGTCTTCGACATACTTTCCAAACCGCCCTGTCGCAATACGGTTACAGAGTGTCAGCCACTCATCCATATCCACGTAGCAGCTAATCTTCTCTTTCTGCTTAACTCCAGATAAAGAAACAAGATTTACTATTACCCGCTCGAACTGGTCGTTTGGCTGGATAACCTCAATAAAAACATCTTTGCCAAACTTCTTAATAATCTGATCCGGGTTTTTATCCCGATTTTCATTGTAATTTTTATCCATATAGATACCCTCCTATTTAATATTATCCCGTTGTTTAACTATATATTTATTATACCACGAATAACGGTGTATGTCAATGAATAGATGTGTATAAAATCAAGTAAAATCAAGGGTTTACAAGCCATATTATGGTTTGACAGAGGGAAAAATAGGGGAAATAATATTCGATAGAGCCCCGTCAAGAAAACAAAAGGCGTCGGCGGCTTTGTCTTTGCAGATTTGGAAACGCCGGGAGCCGAGGACTAAGGCACAAGCGAAGCCAGAACTGGCAAGCGCCGGGCGTTAAAGACGAGGCGGACAAGACTCCTAATCTGTGAAGACACAAGCTGTCGGCGAAATGCAGATATATCCTCTCAAAGAAAAACGCCCCGCAGAAACAGGCTTCCCCTAATATGAAGAGAGAAAATCCCGAAAGAATATTAACAAACGGCTTTGCCTTTGCAGAATACGGGAGCAAAATTTGCGACCTTGCAACGCGGAGCGGGGAGCGGATTTTGAGGACGTAGTCTGTGAAGACAATGCCGATCAGGAGAAACTTAGTCCCCATCGGGAACTCAGATAGAAACGCCTCAAAAAAGAATTTTGTTCTTGCGGAATATACCGAAGGCTGAGAATACCCCGGCTACGCCCGGAAGGAAAACGCCCTATTGGGGGCGAGGCACAGCAGATTGTCCTTGCGGATTATGCGAGGGGAGCGACGCCCTGGCATGAAGCCGAGCGGAAGGCTGGGGCAAAGCGGACAAAAGCATAATGCCGTGAGGACAAAACTGCTGCACATACACATGACGAGTGATTGTTAACCAAACGGGATTGAACCTCTTATACCCTCTCTTCGCTGGATTCCGAAGGAAAAACATTACCCGGGCGGTTCCGTTCGGTTAAATTCTCTTGGGATGATGAATATTGCTAGGGGTAGAAACTTTGTTTTGCAGATTACAGAGCAAATACTGGATTATTTGAACCGCGTGGCTGCGGGAGAATAATCCAGAAGAAGCGAAATAATCTGTGATTACAAAGTTTCTACCGGAAAATGTGTCTATACGGCTTGTTTCTTGCAAACCACGGAAGCGAAATTTGCGACCTTTAGCAGATTTTGTGTACGTGGTCTGTGGGAAACAAGCCGTATGAAAATACCGGAGGGATATACCTAAGATGGGTAAATGTACTAAAGATAAGTATAAATTCAGTATTATTTAAGTATATCCTCAGTATTATATCAGTACGCTTTCAGTACGAATTATGTTTTATAGAAATAAACACCAACAGGGATATTGATAAATGCGTACTGAAATTATACTAAGAATGTACTGAAAGTAAGTCACAATAAATCACCGAAGGATAAACAAACCTCTCTTCTTCCGAAGAAAATCGACTGATATTCAGTATAATTTCAGTCAATATTCAGTACATGCTCGAAAGGAATAAAATTGTGGAGAAACAGGGCGTGTACTAAGGTTTAGTACACTTTCAGTACAATATAAGTCAATTATGAAATACCTTGATATGCAAATAATCTTAATGTTGACTTAATATCAGTACATATTAAGTCAATTAGGGGAAAAATCAAGTGCGGGAAAGCGAGGAGAATCAATGGGGCGAATATTCTTTAGTCAAGAAAAAAACTGATTTAGTCAAGAAATAGTCCACTTTAGTCAAGAAATTAGTCAAGCGTTTAGCAATATCTAATTAGGATAAGCAACTCTCCAGGGGTTTCAAAAGCGGGTTATTTTCAATATTGACTTAATTTCAGTACGGATTCAGACGGCTATAACCGGGGGATAAGCAGGGAAAAATAAAAACCCAAAAGATGCGTACTAAACTTTAGTCAACATTTAGTCTACTTTAAGTCAACAACCCCTCGCGCGGCAGCCCCAAAGTTAAAGATCGCTAAGGCTTTAAGCTGCCGCTTATTCTCCCTCTTATTTTCCTCCGCACAAAAACCCCTGTAACTCCTTGATTTTATGCGGTTTTTACCCTTTGGGTATTAAATTCTCCGAAAAACACAAAACTCCTGTCTCTAAAGAAACCTTCACAACTCCCTAGTAAATAAATATCTCGCGAAAACATTGTATTTCCTTGGTTTTCTATACCACACAAACCCAAAATATCACAACCATCCGTCAAGGCATCAAGCCCTTCGATTTTATTCTACTTAATCCTCTATTCATCCGATTTTCCCCAATTTTATAACTTCACAACGATGTTCACACATATCCTCACACATTACACACCTAATTTACACAGAACTAAAACACCCTATAAAGCCTTATTTTACGAGGGTTTCCTTGAGGTTTATTCTCCCCAAAAGTTCACACATTGCTAGGGTATAGCATGGCTAACGACACAGGGGAGACTATACGGCTCAAAATCGAGAAAAAATCAAAAAAATAAGCCCTACAACGGAAATTATCCATCGCAAGGCTTATTTTTTATTTACGAGAGGGATTCCACCCTCTCTTTACATCGCCGCATCAGGCGGTTTAAAGAGTCTAAGCGATCTAAGAACCGCTCGGACTCGAACGAGTCCTCTGGGGGGTTGACCCGGTCGAACTCTTGGAAGAGAGAATCACTCTCTCTTCCTAATTCCCAACAGAGACGCGAAGCCTCTGCCAGAGTCATTTTTCTAATCTTTTTTGCTTTTTCTGCCTCTTCGGCAGAGATAATTTTTTTGAGGGCTTGCAACCCTCTTTTTTCTGCTAGTGTCATATTTTTTCCTCCTTTTCTCCCCGAGTACGCCGAGGCAAACGGGACTACTCGCCCCTATTATTTGGTTACATAGTTAGTAAGACGCAAAAACGGAAAAAAAATAAGACCGGGTTTACCCAGCCTTATTTTTTGTCTCGTAGGAATCGAGAAGGTGTTGTTCTCGATCCTCCTGCGAGGATACAATATTTAATAATTCGGAATACTCTTCATCCGAAACGTATTCCACATCCGCGTCGTCCGCGGGGAGTGCCGAAAGAATCTCAGCCTTTTCCTTTTCTGAAAAAGGAAAGGGCTCATCAACCAGTTCGGAGACTGGCTCAGCTAAAAGTGGTTCTTCCCTTTCGTCCGGGAAATACCGGGGAACATAGTTCTTCGATACCACCCTCTCGCTGTTACGCGAGTTTTTCTTTGTCCCGGAGACAATTATATGTCTCGGAATCGAAATCATTATAAATGTGGCTATCATAACCATCATAAAATTAACTATCATAAAAAATCCTCCTTAAATAAAAAGGGAACAGGCATGTTGCCTATTCCCTGAGACATTGTTCTTGTTCTTAGTGGTACTCAACCTTGTACTTGCTCGAAAGCAGCATGTAGGTTGAACTGTCGGCT
>ERZ859937.441-NODE-441-length-17699-cov-1.337452_pt1 | contig 17699 bp, 19 predicted proteins | sample MGYA00509985_ERZ859937 | MGnify/ENA primary metagenome ERZ859937 (study PRJEB30046, sample SAMN00715169) | human gut metagenome | study: EMG produced TPA metagenomics assembly of the A metagenome-wide association study of gut microbiota in type 2... | reverse complement strand
CCCCTCGCCGCCCTATCCATTATTATGTACGAAACCGATAATTTTTAGGCGAGTGCCTCGCACCCCTCTCGTGAAGACAGTTTGTGCAACACACAACAAATGATGCCCGAGCGTAGCATAGTAGTTGCCTATACAAATTACATTAACTCAACACCAAAATTGGAGGAAAATTTATGACAGGAATTATATGTGCCATGCAGATTGAGGCCGACGGAATTATCGCCCTTTCTCAGAACACACAAACCGAAGAAATCGCAGGAATGAAATTCACCACAGGTACTCTTAACGGCAAGGACATAGCCGTTGTAGTCTGCGGAGTCGGCAAGGTCAATGCCGCCATGTGTGCCGTTGTGCTTATTGAAAAGTTCAATCCCGATGTTGTAATCAACAGCGGTGTGGGCGGTTCACTCTCCCCTCTTGTATCAATCGGAGATATTGTTGTTGCAACAAAATCCGTTCAGCACGATATGAACACAACTGCTCTCGGCGACAGACAGGGCGAGGTTTCATTTCCTGACGGTACAAAGATATTCTTTGACTGCGACAAAACAGTAGTTGAAAAGCTCACGCAGGCGTGCAGGGCACTCCCCGACACCAAGGTTGAGCAGGGCATTATCGCAAGCGGCGACATATTCGTTTCCGACCGCAAAAAACGCAAAAGAATTGCCGACACATTCGGTGCTCTTGTCTGTGAAATGGAGGGTGCGGCAATCGGTTATGTTTGCTACGCACCAAAACTCCTTACGGAATCATCAGGGCAATCTCTGATGACCTTGACGAAAACAAGGGTGTTGACTATGAGAAATTCTGCAAACTTGCAAGCAAAAAAACCGTAGGCGCAATATGTGAATATCTCAAAAATGAATAATTATGACCGACTCAAAACGGGGAATGCTTTTGTTTCCCGTTTTTTCTTTTGTAATGAGTTGTCTTTTTCGATTTCTATTGACAATATAATCACATTTGGATAAAATAAAAGGTAACATTGTTTTATGGAATAACACTACATATACAAGGGAGAGATATATATGCAGCTTACAGGTGCAGAAATCATTTGCGAGTGTCTTCTTGAACAGGGTGTTGACACTGTTTTCGGTTATCCGGGCGGTGCGGCACTCAAACATACGATGCGCTCTATAAATACAGCGACAAAATTCGTCACATTCTCACAGCACACGAACAGGGTGCTTCTCATGCGGCTGACGGTTACGCAAGAGCAACAGGCAAAACAGGCGTTGTTATGACAACATCTGGTCCCGGTGCAACAAACATTGTAACAGGTCTTGCAACAGCCAATATAGACAGCATTCCGCTTGTTGCAATCACAGGCAATGTAACAACCGATCAGCTTGGAAGAGACAGCTTTCAGGAAGTTGACATTGTAAACATCGTAAAGCCCGTTACAAAGGCAAGCTTCCTTGTTGAAAAGGTTGAGGATCTTGCCGACACCATACGCAAGGCTTTTGCTCTTGCTCAACACGGCAGAAAGGGACCTGTTCTCGTTGATGTTCCAAAGGATGTAACGGCAAACAAAACAGAGTTTGTACAGACTATTCCCGAAAGGCCGAGAACCTTTGAAATCAGAAACCCCGAAAAAGTTCGTGTTGTTCAGGAAATGATTAAAAACGCAAAGCGTCCTATGATTTACGCAGGCGGCGGTATCATCAGCGCTGACGCAAGCGAAGAATTCAAGGCATTTGCAGAGCTTATTGACGCTCCTGTTTGTTGTTCGCTTATGGGCCTCGGCTGTATTCCCGCCGATCATCCGCTCTGCGTCGGCAACATCGGTATGCACGGCGGTTACGAAACAGGTATGGCAACAGCCGAATGTGACCTTATGATTGCGTGCGGTGCAAGATTCTCCGACCGTGTTGCAGGCGACCGTGAAAAGTTCGGCAAACAGGCAAAGATTGTTCAGCTTGACATTGACGAAAAAGAAATTAACAAGAATGTAAAGGTTGATGAATACATTCTCGGAGATATAAAAGAAATTCTCATTGCACTCACAATCGGTCTTGACCGTCAGAACCATCCGGACTGGCTTGCGAAGATTGAAGAATGGAAGCATCATTTTGACGATAAAAAGCTCCCCGAGTGCGACCTTCCACTCCCACAGCAGGTTCTTGATACAATCAACGAAATCAAGTGTCCGTCAGACATCATCGCAACAGATGTAGGTCAGCACCAAATGTGGGTTGCACAGTTCAGCAAGATTATGGAAAGCAGAACGCTCCTCACATCGGGCGGTATGGGTACTATGGGTTACGGCATGGGCGCCGCAATCGGTGCGCAGTGTGCCCGTCCCAATGACAGGGTTTGCCTCATCACAGTGACGGCAGTTTCCACATGAACTTAAACGAACTCGTAACACTGAAGTCCTATGAACTCCCCGTTGTTGTAGTTGTTATGAACAACACGGTTCTCGGCATGGTTCGTCAGTGGCAGAAGCTTTTCTACGGCAGTCGTTTTTCACAGACCGATCCGCACAGAGCAACCGACTTTGTAAAGCTTGCAAACGCTTTCGGCGTTGACGGTTTAAGAATCACAAAGCCCGAGGAAATCAAGCCGATTCTCACAAAGGCTTTTGAGATGAACAAGCCCGTTGTTGTTGACTGCCACATCAGTCCCGATGCAAATGTTCTCCCGATGATTCCTCCGGGAAAAACAATCAACGAAATCATCCCGAAATGTAAGCCGAGAGCCTCGGCACGCAGTTCGTGTAGGCAGTTTGTGTTTGAACAGCTTTCAGTTTCCGAGCACGACAAACCGCTGTTCCTTGTTCGTGTAGGTAGTTTGATTAAATAACATCTGCGTATTTCCGAACACAGCTAACTTAATAATTAAACATATGTAGGGTACTCGTTCGAGTACCCTGTTTTTTATGCCATTCAGTAGCGGCGTTCAACTTTGAATACATAGCTTTAAACAAAGCATAAAAAAACAGCCGTAAAAATACGGCTGGTTTGTGTTACGACTATTAAAGTAAAATTACTTCTTTTCTTTCTTTTCCTTTGGTTTAACTTCTTTTTCAAAGTTTACGGCATCGGCAACATCTTCCGTATCGAACTTATAGTCCTTACCGGGGAAAACTGCGTTGAGAACGATACCTGCAATTGATGCAACAGCAAGCGGTGAAAGTGTTATTGCGGCACTGCCGATTGTAAAGCTTACCGTGTCGCTTGAAAGACCGAGCGCACAAACAAGAATAACTGCGGCAACAATAAGGTTACGCTCTTTGTGAAGTCAACCTTGTTTTCAACAACATTTCTGACGCCGATAGCAGAAATCATACCGTAAAGAACAAACGAAATACCGCCGATGATACAGCTTGGAATTGAACCGATAATTACCGAAACAATCGGGAAGAATGATACTGCAACGGCAAAGTAAGCGGCAATTCTTATTACTCTCGGGTCATAACTCTCGTAAGAGCGAGAACGCCTGTGTTTTCACCGTATGTTGTGTTTGCAGGGCCGCCGAAAAGTGATGCAAGTGTTGTTGCAAGGCCGTCACCGACAAGAGTTCTGTGAAGTCCCGGATCTTTGATGTAGTTATTGCCTGTTGTTGAACTGATGGCGCAAATATCACCGATATGCTCCATCATTGTAGCAAAAGCAATCGGAACAATGGCAATGATTGAAGATGCGATAAGCGCACCGTTTGAGTAATCAATACCGCCGAATACCGTTTTATCCCAGTGAATCGGAATTCCGATAAGTCCCTCACTGCCGAAAATGTGACCTTTTGAGATGTTGTCACAAATTGTGTTCAGGCTTGTAAAGTCAAAAATCGGCTGATAAACACCGTTTGCGTCAGCACCGCCCGAGAAAAGCCACGGAACATTCTGAATAAGGTCGGGGTTTGCCTGTGAAATGAAGTAAAGCACAAGACCTGTGCCGTAGGAGATGAGCAAGCCGAGGATAATCGGAATGATTTTAGCCATTCCCTTGCCCCAGATGTTGAAAACAACAATTACAGCAAGAGCAACTACAGCCAAGAACCAGTTTGTTGTGCAGTTTGAAACAGCCGACGGAGCAAGTCCAAGACCGATTGCAATGATGATAGGACCTGTTACAACAGGCGGGAAAAATCTCATTACCTTTTCAATGCCCACCGCCTTGATAACTGCGGCAAGGATGAAGTAGATAAGACCTGCACACGCAACGCCAAGGCACGCATACGGGAGCATACTGTTAGGGTCATTGGGTGAAAAAGCCTTGATTGCGGCATAACCGCCCAAGAATGCAAAGGACGAGCCGAGGAAGGCAGGTACTTTAAACTTTGTAATGCAGTGGAACAAAAGTGTTCCCAAACCTGCCATAAGCAAAGTTGTTGAAATGTCAAGTCCCGTTAAAATCGGAACAAGGATTGTTGCGCCGAACATTGCAAACATATGCTGAACACCGAGTATTATCATCTTCGGTTTTCCGAGTTTGCGGGCATCATAAATTGCGCCGTTGTTTTTGTCCATTAGAATTCCCTCTTTCTCATTTGCGGGTTTAAAATCTGTAAAAACCCATTCCTGTTAATTATACCTTTACACAGATATAAAAGCAATAACTTTTATTTTAATGCCAAAAGTTCCCATATCATTGACATTTTGAACGGTTTTTAGTATCATTAAGTTAATCAAATAATCAAAATTCAACAAGGAGGCAATGATATGTCAGTTTCGTACATGACACATCCGCTTATAAGACACAAAATTACACTTCTCAGAAAAGAAGACACATCAACAAACGAATTCCGCAAATTGGTTGAAGAAATTGCAATGCTTATGGGATATGAGGCTCTTTCGGATCTTGAAACTCAGGACATCACAGTTAAAACTCCGATTGAGGAGTCTGTTCAGCCTGTTATTTCAGGCAAAAAGCTTGCCGTTGTTCCGATTCTTCGTGCAGGTCTTGGTATGGTAAACGGTATTCTCGCACTCGTTCCGTCCGCAAGAGTAGGTCACATCGGTCTTTACCGTGACCCCGAAACTCACGAACCGCACGAATATTACTGCAAGCTCCCCGATCCGATTGATCAGCGTCAGATTGTTGTTGTCGATCCGATGCTTGCAACAGGCGGTTCGGCTATTGCCGCGTTGATTTCATCAAAAAGCACGGCGGTCAGAAAATCAAGTTCATGTCAATCATCGCAGCTCCCGAGGGTGTTGACGCTCTTATGAAGGCACACCCCGATATTCAGCTTTATGTCGGCTGTCTTGACCGTGAGCTTAACGAAAACGCATACATTTGCCCCGGTTTGGGCGATGCAGGCGACAGAATTTTCGGCACAAAATAATTTATTTTCCGCATTCAAAAAGCCTGAGCAAAAATGCTCAGGCTTTTTCTGTTTCGCATAAATGTAAATGCAGCAGTGTTAAAAGTGTTTCGGGGTTAGGATGTGCGAAACAGGATAAGGTTTTCCAAAATAACATATCTTTCGGAATAACTTTCAAAGAACAAGGTCTGTGTATTTATTTGTGACCGGTTAAATTCACATACCCTGTTTTCAATATTATTATAGCACAAAAAATATGTTTGTATTAATTAGTCTTTAAATTGCCGATTTTTGACCGCTAATTTAATACTTTAGTCAACACGCATCAATCATGAATGATTTTATTTCCCCAAAAATCAAGGAGCTTCTCCTTAATTTCCGCATAGAGTGATGCGCTTATCGGCACTCTGTCGCCGTTTTTGCACACCCATTCCCGGCGGTCAACTTTCTCCACATTCTCCATATTTGCTATACAGCCTCTGGAAATATAAATAAATTCATTTGAGTCAAGTTCTTCAAACACAACAGACAGCGGTTTTCGTATTTTTATCGGCTCTTTGCTTTTGAGGTGGTAAATTTCACTGTTTTTACCTCTTTTGATAATGTACAGAATGTACTTACACGGCAACATACCGCACATATCGTGCCGTTCAATCAGGTACGATTTTTTGCTTTCAAGGTCAATGACTTTAACTGCGTCAAGCAATGCGGCCTTCAGCCTATAATCTCCGTCTTGCTTTGGAACAAATCTGAAAATATCAAGTTTATATCCGTCAACGGCATAATTTACATGGGAGGTCATAAAAATAATAAGACAATTCGGGTTTGATTTTTTCACATAATCCGCAATCTCAAAACCCGACATTTTTGGCATTTCGATATCAAGAATCAGAATATCCATTTGTTTGTTGTCGCCAAGCTCAAACATAAACTGACTGCTGTCGGTGTATACCGAAATATCCGCCGATATATTCATTTCGCAAAAAGCACGTTCGGCTATTTCCTTTTCCCGTTTAACCGCCGAAGGGTTATCATCACATATTGTACAATGCAAAATCATATTCATAACATTCACCGTTTAAAGTTAATATAATCACTTCTACAAAATCATTATACTATAGAAATTATCGCATTGCAATATATTGTCTGAATTTTATAAAACTTGTGCCTGTATATACCAGACAAAAGAAACACCCGAACTAAAAAGTTCGGGTGTAAAAGAATAAATTTAACTCAAAGATTATTCCGATTTATTTGCGGCAACACTTGAAGCCTGTTTGACAGCAGTATTGACTTTTGACTGATATGCATGACCTGCAACTCTGCCGTTAACAACCGCAACATAACGGTTGCTGTCAGACTTGTAATAGCTTACGGTGTCTGTTGAGCCGTCAGATGAGTATTTATATGTAACGGTAAGAACAGGCGAACCGTTTTTGCTGTCAGACTTTGTGTCGGCAAGCTCAACCATTGTAAGATTCTCATAGAAACCCGAGAATGTTGCAAGCTCAATTTCTGTCTTGCCGTTCTTAACGGTTGTTGTGGTTGTTGTTGACTCACTGCCGTTATCGTCTGTCTTTGTTTTCTGTGCAGTGCTCAGCGAGAATGTGTAGGTATTCTTGCCGTCATTTACGGAAACCTCCGACAATGCGCTCATCTTCGGATAAAGCACATATTCGTTTACAAGGCTGTCATAGCTTGTTTTAACCCACGGAACCTTTTCGGCAGAAATTGTATATACAATATTTCCGCCCTCTTTCATAAGGCACACATTGCCGTCACCGTCAGGCTTTGAAGCTCTGAGGCTGACTGTTGTGTCGGGATAAACAGCCTTTAACTTTGCATACGGATTAGAAAGACCTACGCTTGAAAGCTGTGAGGATGACGGATTAACCATTTTTACCGTGAGGGCATAAAGACCTCTGATGCCGCCTGCAACAAGACTGCTTTCTTTCTCGTTTGCGTAGCACTCAACGGGCTTGTCATAACATAAGAAGCTGAGTTCTTATTGTCTGAATTTGGCTTGAGTGTGATTGTATTTGAAAAATTAGAACCTGAAATCTCAATTGACGATGCCTGACTGTTGTCGTTGTCAGATGCCGCATCGTTGATTGTAAGACTGATAAGATCTGTAAGGCCGTAGTCAAATGCAGAAACAGAATCTTTTGCAACAAGATAAACAGTGTCATTGCTGCCGAACTTAATATATGTTCCGGCATTCTGCGGAGCATCATCACCGACATAGATAATAGCCTTTGTCTTGTCGGTATATGTTACGGTAACAGTATCTCTCGGCTTATCAAGTCCGTAATCTGCAAGCTTTGAGCCGTCAAGAGTCATAACCTTTGTAAAGTCAATGCTTGCGGCATTGTTTGCGATATTATCGGCAATACCGCCCTGAAGGTCAAAATCTTCATAACCTACAATAGTGTACTGTGTAGCACTTGTTTTGCCGTTTTTATCGGTTGGTGTATATGACTTGATGTCCAAAGTACCCTTTTTGTTTTCAAGATGAATCTTTGAAATCTTTGCAGGGATATAATCCATAAGAGTGCCGTAGCTGTTGTTATCAATTTCACCCTTATCGTTTGTCTGAATCTGTGCCTGATGAACACCGTCTTTATCGGTTGTAACGCTCATCTTTACACCCTCATCATATGTTGCTGCTCCCGATGACGAACCGTCGCCCTTCGGAAGAAAGATGAGCAGACACATAAGTCCCGCAAGAATCAATGCTGCTGCGCAGACAATAATCAATATTTTAGTATTCTTTTTCATTATCTGTTCCTCCTGCGTAACCAGAAAACAAAGCCTGCAACAAGTATTGCAATCGGGATAATGATTACAAACACAACAAGCATTGTGTTCTGTGTTGCAACATCGGTGATGCCAAGTTCCGTATTGTCAATCGACTTACTCTCAATTGTAATGCCGACATCTTCCTTATCTGCAATTGTGTTGATTACATTCATAAAGTAAGCGGAGTTATTAAAGCTGTTGTACTTCATAATTGTGTCGCTGAACATAACATATGAACCGAATATGATAACTCTCGATGAGTTCTTGTCCTCGTTTGTCATAACACCTTCTGCCGCAACATTTTCACCGTTACCCGAAACTGCGTCCTTGTAGTCCCAGTTCTTGTCGGCGTCAATCGGCAATACGCCTGCCTTATCGGAAGTTTTAAGCAATGCGTGTGCAGTGTTTTCATCTGTAATATTAACAGCGTGTGACTCTGATACAACAACAGGAATCTTGCTGTTTTTGAGGTTATCTTTGTAGTAATCACCGTAGCTTACCGTGAATGCATACGGTGAGCTTGCGCTTACAAGGGTGCTTTCATCAGTTTCAAACACATATCCTCTGTCAATTGACATACCCCATTCCTTGAGGAAATCGTCAAGGTTCGGCATCTCGCCCATATCAGCAGTAGGAACATAGATGAGTGAGCGTCCGTATTTGCCGTCATTTGAAAGCCATGTCGAAAGCTTTTCAACAATCTTCTCGTCAAGGTCAACAGACGGTGCGTACATAATTGCAATCTTTGCGTTGCTGTCAAAGTCGCCTGTTGCGAGTGAAACCTCGTTCACCTGATAAGCATTGTTTTCAAGAAGTGTTTTAAGTGATGAATAATCCTGCTCGTTGTTGCCCTTAATCATATCAACAACAACCTTGTCATCTGTTGTAACATTGAGAATAGCCGTTACAACAGCCTGCTCAATCTTTGTGCCGGTAAAGCTGTATGAACCGTAGTAATTGTAGGTCTGCTCGTCATATTCAAAGCAATCCGTAAGAGTAAGCACCTTGTACTGCTTGCCGGATTCAACAAGAACAATGTTATTTGCCGAGCTTGACTGCCAGTCAACATTCGGATAATCGGATGTAAACGACGGGTTGGAGGTAAGGTCAACATACTTAATTTTCATCTTGCCGTCTGACTTGCTCGCCATTTTGTTAAGCATTTTCTGAGCCTGTACAAAGTAGGTACCCTGGCTCTCAAATGATTCCTTTGCCATAAGTATATTTACCGTAACATCCTTGTCAAGGTGTGAAACATAGTCAATTGTATCGTCCTGAAGTGCAAACGACTTGTTTGATGTAAGGTCAAGCTCCAGGTCGGGGAATCTGTTAACAAGAAGTCCGACAATAATGTTTACAATAATTACCATAACGATAACAAGCGCAGTAATTGCCATTGCCACCGTGCCGTGTTTTGCTTTTCTTGACTTCATGAACTTTTTGAATCTGCCCTTTTCGGACTTATTCTTCTTATTCTTTTTGGCCTTTGTATCTTCCTTTTTATCGGCTGTTTCCGCCACTGCATTGCTGTCTGCATTTGCAGTATCTTCGGAGATAGTATTCAGGTTTTTATTTTCTTCGCTCATTTATATTACCTCCTTAGCTCCAGCGTCTTTTTTCCAGAACACGAACAGTAAAAAATACGAACAATCCTGCCACACTCAGGAAGAATACGATATCAGGTGCGCTGAGCAGACCGTATTTGAATGAATTATAATATGTAGCAAAATCAATCTTTTCAACAATGTTCTTGATCCAGTCAATTGAAATCATACTTGTGAAGTTTGTCATCATATAGATAACAAGGTTAACCGCCATGCTTACGATTGCGGCAACAATTGTGCTTTCCGTAAGTGATGAAATGAAAATGTTAATTGCAAGCAGAGCCGCACCAAAGAGGAGAAGTCCGATGAATGTACAGAGAATAACCGACCATTCCGGAGTTGCAAAGAATGAAATTACAACCGCATAGAGAAGGAAGATTGCACTGCAAATTGCATAAAGCACAAATGCACCGAGGAACTTTCCTAAAACGACCCTTGTAAGGCTAACAGGTGCAGTAAATAGCGCCTGATCTGTTTTCTGATACTTTTCATCTGCAAAAGATTTCATTGTCATAATCGGAATTATAAACAGAATAATCAAAAGCATATTGCCGTATACATAGCTTAAACTTGCCGAGTTGTACACAATACAGTAGTTGTAGAAAAACACACCCGAAAAGAAGAAGTAAGCGGCAAGAACAACATATGCAATTGCCGAATTGAAATAGAGGAAAGCTCCCTCTTTAAAATAGCACCCATTACATATCTTCCTTTCTGCTGTCATATTTACCTGAGGTAAGCTTGAGGAACATATCCTCAAGTGTTTCATTGCCTGACTGCATATCAAGAATTACCGCACCGACTCTTACCATGGCATTGTAAACATCTCTTCTAATGTCGCTTGATGTTTCGTATTCAATCATATACTTTCCGTGCCGTCGGCATTACTGCCTGTCTTCGTAATACGCTTAACAGCAGGGATTTTCTTTATTGCCTCGGTAATGTCAGCGGTACTTCCCTCTGCAGTAAGCGAGAGCTTCTGACCGCCCGAAACCTGAGCAGAAAGTTCATCTGTTTTTGCATCGGCAACAATTTTGCCCTTTGAAATAACGACGATTCTGTCACACACCTCGGAAACCTCGGAAAGAACATGAGATGAAAAAATTACAGTATGCTTTTTGCCGAGATTGCGGATAAGCTTTCTGATTTCGATAATCTGCTTAGGATCAAGACCTACCGTCGGCTCGTCAAGAATGATTACGGGCGGATTGCCGAGAAGCGCCTGAGCAAGACCTACACGCTGGCGATAACCTTTTGACAGATGCTTGATAATTCTGTCAGCCTGCTCCGTAATTTTTGTCAAACGCATAACCTCGTCAATGTGTTCCTTTTTCGGCAGCTTCACCTTCTTGAGATCAAACATAAACTCAAGATATTTTTTAACCGTCATATCAATGTACAAAGGCGGAATTTCGGGAAGATAACCGATTTTTGACTTTGCGTGAATCGGATCGTCAAGAATTTCGCATCCGTCAATGGTAACAGTACCGCTTGTTGATGAAAGGTAACCTGTTATCATATTCATTGTTGTGGATTTGCCCGCACCGTTAGGTCCGAGAAATCCCAGAACTTCACCTGTTTCAACAGTGAAGCTGATGTCATCAACGGCCTTTATGCTGCCATAAAATTTTGTAAGGTTTTTAACCTCGACCATGTGACTTTTCACTCCTTAAAATTAATTGCGTAATTTCTGTGATTTGAATGTGCCGTACAAAAACACAGAAACGAACATCATTGATTATACTATAAAATGAGCAGTTTGTGTAGAGTTTTTCCAAATAAATCACGCAAACTCACAAAAATTCAGTTTTTCATCACATAAAGAAATGTCTTGGGGAATTATTCACCAAAAACTCGGAACAATATTTATTGATAATGACAAAACAAAGGAAGTGTCAGTATGCAATATGTAAATGCATTCTGGGTTGGCGGACTGATCTGCGTGGCAGGTCAGATTCTCATTGACAAAACAAAACTCACTCCCGCAAGAATACTTACGGGCTTTGTTGTCGCAGGCGTAATTCTGGGGGCAATCGGACTGTACAAACCGCTTGTTGATTTTGCGGGAGCCGGCGCAAGTGTGCCGATCAGCGGATTTGGTTTTCTTATGAGCGAGGGAGTGCGAAAGGCGCTTTCTCAGGACGGCGCACTCGGAATTCTTACAGGAGGTCTTACAAGCGCCGCCGCAGGAATCTCCGCCGCAATAGTTTTCGGACTTATCGCCGCCCTGTGTACAAAACGGGAGATAAGTAAAGGCAGTATGATATAGAAAATTATTGCACCCGGGCATAGTATTGTAATCGTTTGTGCAATCAACTGTAGGTGCGTTCATCGGATGACTGCACCTACTGATTGTTTTACAACAAAAACCGCCGTACAGATTTTTCGCTGTACGGCGGTTTAATTTATTCACCTTATTCAGTTATAGGTAATCGTATCCATTTTGGTCACACCATATTCTGTATCCAAAAATTTTATCCATGCAAATAAAATTATTATCTATGTATGTGCCACTTGTTACATCATTTCTGCGAGGACAGATATTGAAATTGCAGTAATTATACCAACGCAGAGTGTCGTCAAGTGAACTTACACACCTCTGTTCGTCAATGAAAATATCGTTGTTTTTAAATTCAGGCTCAAGACCTACGATATGTTTCTGAAGGTTTGTTGCAGTCGTGACCGTAATGTTTTCATAATTTTTTTCATTTGTCAGCATTTTCTGCGCACCTGTAAGGTTCTCAATATGAACAACATATTTTTGAACAAGCGTTGCATCTTCAATATTTACTTCACCGTCACCGTTCACATCACCTTTGACGGTATACGCATTGGTCATTTTGTTGTAAGATGTCATCATCTCTTTAAATGCTTTTGTAAGTTGATTACACGGAAATTCATTCTTATGTGCATAATAATAATCAAATGCGTCACCAAGATTTTTTAACTTTTCCTGAAAATCATTCCATTCATTTTCTGAATACCAATTATTATAATTTTCTTCTTTCAAAGCATTTTTATATGTAGCCTCTGCATACTCAATATTTACAAGCGGTGCATCGTAATACATATCATAAACCTGTTTTAGTGCAACAGTATATTCATCTGCCGATAAACCGTCAGTATCATACACTTCTCTTGCGTTGTCCATTATTGACGGCCAAACTCCATCATATATCACTGCACAATCCAACCAAATATCTTTATTCAAATTCAATATGTAACCTAACTTTTCCTGCTGAATTTCAGCGTCTGTTTTTTCAACAGCAGATGCATTAAAGCCAAATGCTGTAACAGACATAACTCCTACAAGTAATATTGCTAATATCTTTTTCATTAGTTAGTCCCCCTTGTTATATTTAATGCCATTTTCTGAATCAATGTTGCATCAATTATGTCAATATCACCATTTCTATCAACATCACCCAAAATGACGATCCTAAACTTAGTTAAGTTAATTAGAACTATCGTTAATTTAATTAATTTTATTTTTATTGCAATTATTGCAATTTAAAATAGAACTTTATAACTAACATTATTATAGCATAATTAAATAAGTATTGATAGTTTTTTTATTATTTATGTTATAGAATTTCCCGATGATTTTTTGTGCATTTTGTCAAATTAAACAAAAACCGCCGTACAGCAAAAAAATCTGTACGGCGGTAATGTTTTAAAGATATTTAATTTTATTATTCAGCGTTAATCTGAACTTCTTCGGGATTTTCAGAAATATCGCCTTTCTTTTTTCTGCGTTTTTTGATGATATATGTCCATACGCAGAGAAACGCAAAGGTTGCGGCACATATGATTGTCACGGTCAAGCCTATTGCAAATCCCTTTGGATAATACTCAAGCTTGATTGTATGCTCGCCCTTGGCAAGATTGAATGCAACGAGTGCGTTGCCGACAGGAGTAATTGTTACTTCCTTGCCGTCAACATATGCCTTCCAGCCTTCTTCATACGGAACAGAGGTGTAGAACAATCCGTTTTCCTGTGCATTGATTGTTCCCTCCATAGAACTGCCTGTAAGCTTTGTTGTTGTCATTACGCTCTTTGAAAGCTTATTGTAACCTTCTTCAAAGACATCCTGATTCAGAACATCAACAAATACCATTGCAGAACCCGACTGTCCCTGCTGGAGATTTGAATAAACGGAAATCTTGTCGCCCTTTTTGCATTGACCGATGCAGGCAATGTAGCTTCTGCCCATACCGTAGGTCTTGCTCTGAGCAACATCGTTAATCATAACGGTAACATCGTCACCGCCCGAAATATCCGCATACATAAGATACAAGCCGTCCTTAGGTGCTTCGTAATTCCACTTTACATGCGGAGTAACTGTTGTATCGGTACAGCTGAATGAATATCGTCCGTAACCTGTCTTATTTACGGGGAACTGGTTGTAGTCTGTGTGTCCCTGTGAAACAACATCAAGCGGAGTGTAAACATCATCCTTAATGCCTGTTGCAAGTTTGAAAAATTCATTCTGTTTGTCAAACGGATTGAACTGATCTTCGTTTTCATCAACCTGCCAGCTTGCAAGTGCGGAGTTTGTCATAAAGCCCATCGGCAGATAGTGATTGTTCTGCAAAAGCTTTACATTACCGACACCGTAAACCTCTGTAAGATCATAGGTGTTCATATAGATATTGTCACGGGCAATAAGATATTTAAGATTCATAAAGAGATTTGTAACCGGTGAACCCTCGGCATAGGTGTAGCGGTTACCGCTCTTCCAACCCATCATACCAAAGTTTTCAAACAGCACGGTCATATCAACATTAGCCATTGAGTTGAACATTGAAAGTCCGTTGTAGTGGTTGAGAGCTGCATCGTTAAGCGTCTGAGTTGATGTCATCTCCGCTCTCCACATTTCGGTTGTGTTGCTTTCAAGGCTGTCCATATAGTCAATTACCTGTGCAGTATTCTCCTCGCCTCTCGGAAATCGTAAGTACCCGTTACAGTTGTTGTCTTAACACCGATATAACCTGCGGCGGCACTCTCACCTATTATGATTACGCCGAATACAATCAAAAGAACCTGTTTCGGAACAATTCTCTTTGTATAGAGGAAAAGCAGAACGCAGATTACAGCCGCAATAACTGCCGTGCCGACAAGCGCATAAGTCTCCTGTGTGCCGATACCGAAGATGATAACAAGCGCAACAAAAAGTGCGGCAAGAATAACATCCCAGCAAGAGCTTGATTCAAGGAGCATAAAAGCTCTGAATGCCATAACAACAAGTACAAAGCTGATAAGATAGCTGAAACGGTACGGAATCATATTTGTAAAGTGGAAACCGTGCCAGATGTAGTCAAGCTGTCTGATGATACAGCTGATAATCATAAAACCGATAAGGCAGCCGTCAACGATTTTCTCCTTGAGCGAAATTTTCTTGCTTGTGAAGAAAAGAATTCCAAGTACAAGAGAAAGTGTACCACAGGCAATGTTAGGCAATGCGTCAGCCTCTTTAATTGCAGGAGCGGCAAATGTTATGAAATTGGAAAGAATCTTTCTGATTGCCTCAAGCACACCCATAAGGTCATTTGTCGAACCTATATTGATTGCAAAGGTTGTCGGGAAAGTTGCCCCCGATGCGTTTGTGTTTTGCAGGCCGAAGAATGCCGGCAACAGGAAAAACGCAGTAAGTCCGATTGCAATCAATGAGTAGATGCCTGTGCGAAGAAGATTTGTTGCAAACTTTTTGATGCCGTCCCATTTTACAATGTTGTATGCAATAAATGACAACAGTACAAAAATGCAGGCGAACAAACCTATATAATAGTTAGTCAAAAGTGAAAGTGCAAGCGAAACTATGTAAAGTCTGAACTTGCCCTCCGTGAAGAGCTTTACTGTGCCAAGAGCAACAAGCGGTGTGATACAAACCGTATCAAGCCAGATTGTGTTCCAATAGTAGCCCATAAAGAATGCACAAAAGCCGAAACTGCATCCGAAAATCACAAGAGAAAAATCATTCTTCTTAAAAAGACTGCGTAAGAAGATTGCCATAAACATACTGGCACATGCAACCTTGATTACAACAGAGAACATCAAAAATTCTCTCAGCCATTCACTCGGCAAAAATACCGTGAGAAAATTAAGCGGACTCATAAGGTAGTATGACATAAGTGCAAAGTAGTTTACACCTCCGCCCTGCGTCCATGACCAGAACAGCGATTCGCCGTGTTTAAGTTTTTCCTGCATATCCGCAAGGAACGGATAATACTGATGCCACAGGTCGGTTACGAGAATCTGATTGTCACCGAACGGCGAAACCTTCATAACTCCGAAAGCGGCTGTCATAAGCACAAACGGTATGACAAAAGCCAAAACGATAAACATGTTTTTTGAGAAAAAGCCTTTGCCGTTGCTCTTGTTATTCAGCGTAACAGGCTCAGCCTTCTTCCTTTTCTTTACAGCGGGCATAATTTGACCTCCGAAATATTTTGTAATTGTTTTCCGATATGCACAAAAATGCAATCGGGTACAAGTAATCCATTCTATTTTAACGCTTTTCGTGTGTGATGTAAATAAAAAAACATAAAAATCTTAAAAAAAATAGACTTTTTGCGTTAGCTTTGTTATAATTAAAATCTAAGTGCGGATACTCTCACTCCTATGCGGTGAGTTTAACTTTATAAAGGTGATGTAAAAAATGAAAACCATAGACTTAGTTGTTCCCTGCTATAATGAAGAAGCTGGAGTTGAGCATTTTGTGCTTGAAACCAACAAGGTTATCAACTCTCTGCCCGAGTATTCTTTCAGATATATACTCGTAAATGACGGCAGTAAGGACAGGACCTATCTCATTATGAAAAAGCTTGCGAAAACTTTTAACAATATCAAGTATATTTCGTTCTCACGAAATTTTGGCAAAGAGGCGGCAATGTATGCCGGACTCAAGCATACAACGGCCGACTATGTTGTTGTTATGGACGCCGACCTTCAGCATCCTCCGCAGTTGTTTCCTCAGATGATTCAGGCTGTTGAACATGAGGGTTACGACTGCTGTGCGACAAAGCGTGCCGACCGTGAGGGCGAAAGCAAGTTCAGAGGAATTTTTTCAAAACTGTTCTTCAAGCTTTCAAATAGGCTTACAGATGTAAAAATGCCCTACGGCGCAATGGACTTCCGTATGATGAGCCGTCAGATGGTTGACTCAATCCTTGAACTCAGCGAAGTTCAAAGATTTTCGAAGGGCATTTTCTCATGGGTTGGCTTCAATACAAAATGGATTGCCTACAAAACAGTTGACCGTCAGCTCGGTCAGACAACATGGAAATTCTCAAGTCTGTTCAAATATGCAATTGAGGGAATCACAAGCTTTTCGGTTGCACCGCTCAGATTCACGGCTGTTATGGGATTTATCATCTTCGTAATTTCGCTCATATACATTATAATAACGCTGATTCAAACGCTTTTTCTCGGAATTACCACACCCGGTTATGTCACCACGCTGTGCGCAATCCTCTTTATGGGTGGAATCACCGAAATGTCAATCGGTATTCTTGGCGAATACATAGGAAAAATTTATATGGAAGCCAAGGACAGACCTATTTACATTACAAAATTCTCCAATTTTGAAGATGAAGATAACGAAGAAAAAGATGATAAGGAGATTAACGGTTAATGGGTAATTTTATAAAGCAGTTTTTTGACATTAAATTTTGGAAGTTTATACTTGTCGGAATTTTAAACACGGTTGTGGGTATGGGACTTCAATTTCTGTTCTTTAACCTCTGTGGTTGGAATGAATGGGTTTCATCGCTTATCGGCTACATCCTCGGCAGTATTTTAAGCTATTTTCTCAACAAATACTTCACATTCAAAAACAAGGACAAGGGCTGGAAACCAATCGTTAAATTTGCACTCAATATTGCAATATGCTACGGACTTGCCTACGGAATTGCAATTCCGCTCATCAGTATGCTCTGTACGGCAAACAGCTGGACAATGTTCGGCTGGAGTGTTGAAAAGTTTGCAGGAAACTTCTCAATGATAGTAGGCGCTTGCCTATTTGTTGC
>ERZ859937.433-NODE-433-length-17887-cov-1.454800_pt1 | contig 17887 bp, 20 predicted proteins | sample MGYA00509985_ERZ859937 | MGnify/ENA primary metagenome ERZ859937 (study PRJEB30046, sample SAMN00715169) | human gut metagenome | study: EMG produced TPA metagenomics assembly of the A metagenome-wide association study of gut microbiota in type 2... | reverse complement strand
GGAATCATCATAAATACTATCCTTTTTCCTGCTGCTGATGTTGGTGGATTTCACAGATGACATCTGATGAATCATATCAAGCTCATCCTCTGTTATCATCTTGGTAGGTCCATTGCTTGCAACAGGCGGTTTACATCCGGGCGTTCCCCCAACAAATGTACTTGGTCTGTCAAACGGAACTGTTGTATCTTTTTTTGAATGACTTTTTGCAATTTTCCCGTACCAACCAGTAGCAGGTGTGCTGTAGAATTAAGCTCCTGCACATATTTATGAAATACCTCTAAGAGAAACTCGTGATTTTTCTGCCGGTTGAAACGTCCAACATGTCCCACGACCGTGGCATCTTCGGGCAAGTGAAGTTCTTGACGAACTTCCAGCCGCACCACTTCATCAAACCTGTATAGGAGCGTGTCAATGGCATTGCGTTGCAAAATCGCTTTTTTCCCCAATTCGTTTCCCAACAACCATCGGGCGGCTTCTTTCCCACAGGTGAACCCTTGGGTCAAGTAAGGGCGCATGGCATGCTTGAAATAGGTGCGGAAGAGCCATTTGGTATCGAATAAAGCATGTGCGTTGTGTGCATGCGCAATAATTACCGGCACTGCTCGTCGTGCTGCTTCCCGATAAACGAAATATCCCGATTCCGAACAATGCCCATGGATAATCCGATACTCCGGATGTTGATCGAAAAAGTCGGAAATTTGTTTCCTGTATGTACCGAAGGTGAATGGATGGAGGGGGATCATACGGTAGATCTTGCCACCCATTGTCTTTATTTCATCATCGTACACACCCTGTTCTTGCCGGTGTACCATGAAATCGAACTGAACCCGGTTGCGGTCTATGTGACGGTAGTAGTTCATGACCATCGTCTCAGCACCTCCCCGGTTCATGATGGTGAAAAGCATCAATATTCTGACTGGTCCTTCCATTGTAACATTTATTTCATCCGATTTCCTGTCAGCCGATGCATCCACTGGCTGAGTTTGTTTATCCATTGGTTTCGTTTGATCCATGTCTGGCTATGCCAATGGATAGTATACGTATTTTCAGTACGGTGTAACTGCCCGTCGATGTAATCATACGGACAGAAATAATCCGTAGGATAGAGAGTTATGTCTCCGAGCTGCTGAAGACTGCCGTCCTTTCTGAATCCGTAAGCCTTTTCCAGTTTGTGAGTCAGCTCCTCCACGTTGGTGGTCTGATCTGGTTTCCCATCCGGGGTGATGAAACAGCGATGATCGTATGATTTTAAGAATTCAATGAAGAAAGAGTGAGAGGGTTCTGCTCCTATCAGGTTCGTCCCTATCCATTGAGTTCCTTCGAATCCTAAAAAGGCCCTGTTCGTTAGTAACCTATCCAAGGGACGTACCAACTCTACATCCGTGTCCATATAGATACCTCCTTCGTGTACTAATGCCCACAAACGTGCCACATCGCTCACAAAGGCCCATTTCTGGGCAGCGTATGCCTTTTCGCAATAGCGGTTCAGACGGATGTCGAAATTACTTTCGTTCCACTCCTTAATTTCGTAACCGGGACAATGTTTTTGCCAGCTCGTTATCATGCGGAGTACTTCGGCAGGCTTTTCCTTGCCGCCAAACCAACAATAGTGTATTGTTCTCGGGATCATGTGTTTCCTCTTTTTATCCTTCTATTGCTGAATAAATTTTATCGACTTCTTTTTCGTTCCCATAATGGCGGATTCGTAGTTGTTCCTTGATGGCTTCTTGTTGTTGTTTGCGGCAATGAACTGTGCCAATCCTTCTGCCGCTCCTTCCGCATTGTTTGGGATGATAATGCCGTCCACTCCTTCTTCCAGTTGGCTGGAAGAGGTTGGGAAACGGGTAATGGCTACCGATTTCCCCAATATCTGCGCTTCACGCACCGTTACCGCTTTGCCTTCGTAACGGGAGGGTTGCACATAGATGTCACATGCCTTGATGTAAGGGTAAGGGTTTATTTGCTTGCCAACCAACACGAAATGTTTTTCCATTCCTGTTTCCGAATCGCTTCCCGTATTAACAGTTCATCTCCGCCATACCCTACGACATACCAACAAACGTCAATGCTCTGTTGCACTAATTGACGGCAGATGTACACTGCCCGGTCGATGGCTTTAGGATAAGAGAACCGCCCTACGGTACAGAGCAGAATAGGATGTTCTGTTTGTCCTTCTCGTCCTTCGAATGCTTGTAGGAAAGAAGTGTCGAAGGGCAGTTCCGCTTGTTCACGTATAAAAGTTTCGGACAGGATATTTTCCATCACCATCAATTTGCATTTTAATGAAGGAAATTTTGAAAGGAAACCTTTGGAAACTGATTCGGAAATGGAGATGATACGGTCGAAAGCTTCCCATACCGGCAATTCCCGTCGGGTATTGATGCCAATGAAGGAATAGTCGGTATGAATCCATGCCCATTTTTGCTGTGCCTTTACCTTGTCGCGCACAATGTTGTGCGGTGTAAGGAAACTGATGGCCAAGTCATACGTCCAGTTTTCGTTGATGGAGGGCAGGAATGGAGTAGTACAGTTTGCCACATATTGAAAAATAGCCTGACTTTCTTTCGCCTTCGTCCGTTTCCTGTAACGCCAATCCAAAAGGTGTGCAGTGATGCGCCCGGCAGCAATATCCCAATACCCTTCGCAGATAATCTCCCGGATAGGGCGGGTGAGGTGGTATACTTCTTTACTTCGGGCAGAAGATTCACTTCCTTGGGAATGAGGCTCATAAATTCCCACTATGTCGGTAGACAAACAGATCCACTTGGCAACGCGAATAGTCTAGGGTATTGAGCAAGCCGATCAGTGAGCGCTCTGCCCCGCCTATCTCTAGGTATTGGATGGCGATGAAGATACGGGGAGGCGTTGTGCTATGTCTGATTGGCTGTCTATTTTGATGTGATGTCTGATTTTTCATCTTTCTCCATTAATAATGTAGAGTGTGCATTGATCACCTCTGGATGGTTTCGGCGGATATATCCCCCTATACTGTTGTATGTCAATCCCAGCCGGGTGGCAATGTCTTTCAGTGTTTCGGTGGTCGTCCCATACAGGCGGATCGCTTCAGCATATTTTTCTTTGCTTTGTCTGGACACTCGTTTCTCCTCAGAGGTCTGTACCATACCTTGTCGGTTTGCCAGCTTTGGTTCATGTTTGTGCAGGTACTCTCTGAATGTTTCGGGATGAAGCCCGAACTCTTTGGCGATGTGGGCTATGGGGCGGGGGTGTTTTCTTAGGCTCTCGATGGCTTTCTCGTATTTGGTGGCTACGGTTTTCATCCGCTTTTTCGATTTCCGCAAATCAATATCCCCCTCTGCCTTGCCGGAAAGTCCTGCCCGTTCCCTCACTAAGTCGATATGCCATTTGTGCAAATAAGAACGAAGCCCTTCCGCCGTGACGTGTGTTCTTTCTGCGATTTCTTTCAGCGTGAGAGCCGTGTCCTTATAAAGAGACAAGGCTTCCGTATATTTATCTACTGTACGGGGAGAAGGTTTGTAGACCCTTCCGTTGCCGGATAGTTCGCCTCTCTTCTTCTCTGGTTTGGCCTGTGCTTCCGAGCTTTCTTTCTCTTTTGTTCCAGTATATTTTTGTAGTAGAACCTCAGATGCTGTTTGAAACCGCTTGGTGAGACATGACATGCCCTGGCTATTTCGGGGATCGTCATGTCTGTCTTTTTATAAAGCTCCACTGCTTCGGCGTATTGTTTGGTGCAAGCTGGGGTCGCCCCACGATGGGTGTTGTCATTTATACCCAGCCAGTGGCGCACTTTTTCACGCCAAGGAATGACTTCCGGTTCATGGATGCGCATGAAGTTGGCTAGTCCCGTTCCCTCCACCCCATGTTTGCGGGCTATCTGCGATACGTTTAATTCGATATCCTCCAGAGATAAGCATGCATCTATAGCCTTTTTGTATCTGGCAAGCGACATCACGTTGGACTTTCCCTCGGACATGATTTTGACGGCATGGGGATCTTCTCCTTCCAAAGGAATATGGTGGCGGTGTAATACCAATTCGCGCCAATAGCGGCGCAAGTAGCTGCCGAGTCCTCCCGCTGAGACGTGACATTCCGTAGCTATCGTTTTCAGTGGCATGTCTGTCTCCGCATAAAGGGCAACTGCCTTGTCGTATTTCTGATGAAGCGCGTGGCGCCGCAGCAGGGCGGATCGCTGTCTCGGAGTCAATCCTATAGGATCCGGAAACGGATTCTCTTTTTCCAGTTGTCCCATTGGATTCGCTTGTTCATTGCTTTGCTGTGGATTCCTCACCGGCTTCTTTGTGGGATAATCTCTGCCTTTCATCTTTTGGTGGTATTGAATTGCCATACCTTTTTTCTCATGTTCTTAGTACAAGAACTTTAGTGGAAAAGACAATAAAAATGCTCTGTTAAAAAGGAACATATCTTCGTGAGGCAAGTAAGATATATTACTTGGCCGAGTAAGATACTTAACTTGGTCCATGAACATATCTTACTTTGGCTCACGTAGATTTTATCTGTGTTTTGCATAATATGTATGACCGATAATGCATTGTGCACCAGGTAGAAAACTGATTGGATAACTAACCAAAGCAGAACTGATATAACCTGCATAACCCGTAAAGTAATAAAGAATTCCAGTATTTCCGGTATTGATATTTACTACTGGACGGAATAAAGGGAAACATAGGCTGATTCCCCATAGTCCCAAATAAAACTCGACCTCTTTCCGACCCGCATGGTTCAGCTATTGACTCAAAACAGGAGCCAATAAGTATAATCCCATCAAAGTGTACATGAACCACAAAATCCACTTTCATCTTCCATTAACTGAAGTAGATGGCTGTAAAGTAAAGGCAGATTATGTTCCTCGTTATAACAAGGGATTAAAATGGTTCCTTTTTTCAGTTTCATTGTGTGGGGCTATTAATTTATGGCACTTTTGAAATTCTTCTGTATTTCCTTTTTTCTCTTGTGAGGGGGATAATCATAGGGGACAATTACGGACACTTTCTCTCCAACAAATCTTGCATTCGAACATTAAGTCCATCAGGACGATTAACTATAACATACGAAACATTGTAAATCATTGCAAAACATGTTCCATGAAAAGAATTACTAATCACGCAACATGCGTGCTTTATTAAATTAACAAAATCAACAGGGTCAGCATAAACAAAATTTTTGTCTGCATACGATAGACTCTTATGGCAAACTGAAAATATTTTGCAGTTATTCTGTTTCCCATATTCAAGTGCTACAGATTTAATCTCATCAGAAAGGAAGAAATCATATATCAACACATACTTCTCGTTTTTAATGCCCAACTTCTTCCATGATTCTTCTAAGTTCAAAGCTCTATTCCATTCTTCTGCGCTCAACATAAACACAGGGTCGTCTTGAAGTTCGCCATCATATCCCATTTCTTTCAATATTTTCAAAGCAGATTGCTCACGAACTGTGATTTTGTCAAAGCGTTTAAGATTATTTTTTATCCATAATTTCTTTTGAATATTCTCTATACTGGAAACAGCGAAACTTGCAGAAAAACTTTTGCGTTGAACATTCTCCGGACCAAAATCCAAATAAAATGCTGGGTCAGTTCCGTTTCTAAATGTCGGATTCCAAATCTGATCACTTCCTGCTAAATATATGTCCGCTATTGGTGGATCATTCCTCAATTCATTAATATTATTATATATTTTCGTAAGAGGTATATACTTCTTGGAAAACTCAGAATAGATCTTATGGCGTTTTACCGAACATAATCTTTCAGGAAAACGCACAAAGAGCTTAACTAGTTCCTTGACACTACTAGGTATATACCATAAGTTAGGTTCTCGCATGTAATCGGGCTGATAATCTATAACTTCAACTTCATTCCCTTCTTTCTTCAACCAATATGCCAGAGCAAAACATTGTAATCTTGCCCCATAATTATCAGCATTCTGACATGTTATTGTACATATTTTCATTGCACTGTATCTCGTATTATTTTTTTGACGGTATCTTTAATTTTCACAGGTAAGCAAAATGCATAATATTTGATAGTAGATGGTATTTCTTCAAACATCTCGATAAAAGAAGCGTTTCTATCAATTTCAGACAGAGGCTTATTTATGCGGAGATTCCTCATCACATATCTATAAGACAACGGACGAATCGCGCAACTCTTCATCTGTGACTCACAAACGATCTCTGTTGATGAAGCTTCCAAATGGATCACTTTGCTCATTTCTGCCAATAAACTGGCACCTTTCTTTGTCAATCCAACGACACCACTTACTCCCTCTTCATTTTTTGCATATTCTCTGCCCCACAAATCACCAATACGAATATCTGCAGCAGAATTGATCCCCTTGAATTTACATTTATCATAACAAGGTTTTGCAAGGCAACGATTCTTCAAGAACATACGGTAAAACAAATCACCTTGTGAAAACCTTGAGACATAGCACCCATTGACCTTCATAACCCAAGAATCATGCCATCCCGCCTCCTTGTCCCGCCATACTATATTGTCAATTCTGCCAATCTTGCCTTCGACCTTTGCCAAGTACTTATCCCACATCAACAAAGATGGCACACCATGACAAAAGAAATCCATAAGAATGACGCTATCATCCATCTTCATTCTCTTCACCCACCTTCGAATAGAATCTATCTGACATGGTGTACCCACCACTAGATACTTTTTCTCACTTTGTAACTGTGAAAAGGCGTAATATGTATTACTTTGGATGTATTTTGAACCAACTGAGGCTTTCAATTCATCTATTGTATTGGCAAGAAAATGTTTCGCTCTTCTTTCTGATGAGTTATATCCACATACGATTGCTACATAATCTTTCTCAAGCAAATAGCGAGCTATTTCAAATCCCACGCCACCACTGGAACACTTATGTCTGACATCTTTGTCATGACTCCATCCTGCAAAGTATTCCGCATCAAATAAACCATTCTGTTTTATATCTTCTGTTTGAAATGAACACACGTCAACACATACACCACAATTTATACATAAATTCTCATTCACTTCTGGTTGATAAAAACCATCGGGGTTTATTATCATTCTTATTGCATGCTTCTTACATGATGCAGCACACACGCCACATCCGTAACAATTTTTGGTTCCTAATATCGAGCCCATAAATCAAGAAGTTTATTCATCAATAATTTTCTTGACCTTTCTTACTTCTGTCTGGTACGTCAGGTTCTCTTCTTTTTGAAGTGTACTCTTTATATGTTCACGTAGCTCATCATCTTGGATTAGTCTTAAAATTTGCTCACCAATCTTCACTCCATTCATTTCAGAAATCAGACCATTTTTCTCATGTGTTATTTGATTATAAACAACATCGAAGTTCGTACTCACAACAGGAATTCCTAATATCCTAGCTTCAGCAATTGTCATGCCGAACCCCTCATGACGAGAAGTTTGGATATAGACATCAGCTTGAGCCATATAAGGGTATGGATTTGTTTTCATTCCTAATAGTTTCACATCATCTTGCAAGCCTAACAAGTTTATTTGTTTTTCAATATCATTCCTTTGAGCACCTTCTCCAATAAAATACCATTTAAATTTCACCCCCTTTTGTTTCAAAAAATGGGCAGCCTCAACAGCCATATCATACCCTTTCAACACATGGAGCCTTCCTGTAGTTACAAATATATATTCGTCAGAATTTGTCCTCAATTGTCCTACCTGTTTTCTTGAAAGCCCACGAATAACAGATGAATTTATGATGTCCCATACAGTATGGTATTTGCTTGAAAATTCAGGCATTCTATCATCCATTAATTCATGTAAAATATCAGAAACAGGACAAATACAGTCGATTTTCCTATAGAACTTGGAATTATATTTTATGCTATATCCTGTCTTGAAAATGTCCGCATTTACCCATCCAACTTTTTTACATCCATGGAATTTGTCTGCAACAACGTACGTCACAAGTCCCTGATGATATGCGAACACCACATCCCACTTTCCTTTCGGAACTTTTATTGCCCATCCTCTGCTTTTATAATATGTCTCTCCCCAATATTCACTCTTTCCTACCATTTTGTTCAAACGCCAAATTACAGAATAAAGAATTGACGACAAGTATAACAGCATTGACTCAAATACATTATACTTCGGTTGTTTGATAACATTCACGTCATTGGGCAAAAAAGACAAAAATGCACCTTTAGGGTACATCATCCAAATAGACAAGTCATATCGTTCTTTATCTAACGATGAAAGCAGAGATATAAGACTCTTTTCTGCTCCTCCGCATCCTAAGGATTCAATTACAACTAGGATCTTTTTCTTTATCATTATGACATTTTCTCCATTCATTCATCTGTTCCACTTCCGTTGTATGACTACTAGAACTCATTGATATACAATGTACTTACTCTAGTTTTAGCATTATATATTTATATCTTCTCAACAGACTTTCAACGACAGCTCTCACCCTCCACTCTATTTTATCCTTCCACATATAAGTATATACTTTCTTTTTCCCTTCTCTCCAAGTACCAAGCGCTAAATGCTTCGTGAATGTGTCAGAGGTATATTTTGTTGAATCAAAATACCGTTGTGGAAATATCGTCAACACATTGTCTTGGCATTTCTGAACATAATCAGCCAATACACTTGATTTGAAGCCAATTTCCTTTGCAAACACAGTAAAAAGATAAGAATTCAAAGTCATGTCCATCCTCAAACATGCAGGTAACGACCTATCACACGACGTGATGAAATGGCGACCTTCATAATAATCCAAGCAACGTTTAATAAAAGAATTACCTTTTTCTGCACCAAAGCAACAAGTCGCCAGATAAACCTCCATTGTGTGTCCTGTCTGATGCATTGAGTTTTCGCGTCCTATAAAAGCATGGTTTTCAAGTAATGGATTAAAAGATTTATACACCATCACATCTGTGTCCATATAGATTCCACCATATTTGTATATGACATAAAGTCTAATCACATCTGAGGCAAAAGCGAATTTATGTTCTTCCAATGCTTCATTCATGAATACATTGCTAAATTCTCCCAACGTGGAATCATCCCAGCATTTCAACTCATACTCTGGCATGTATCTTTTCCAGCTATCAAGACACTCCTGCATTTCTTTAGGAAGAGGATTTTCCCTATCCATATATAATGAATTATTTTAGGAATCATAGTTTTGCCTGTTTATAATATTTTGTTGCTTTATTTTTCGTCTTGTATTGTGATGAAGCAATCTATATATTATAACTTTGAGTTTCAGAAAACCTGTAGATTGGTACACTTTTTTCACAGGATTACTTAATAATTTATTGTACCTTTCCCACTCTCCTGCAACAGATGATTTGAAATTTCCACAACCCATGGGGCCTGTCCTGCATAATGAATTATAGCAGGACTCTCAATACATTCTCTTAATTCTTGCGGATAATTTTGAAAATAATAGTCATCTTGGAAAAAACCATCGATAATGTCGTATTTCAAAGGCAAAAGAAGTTTCATGTCACGACAAATATAATTTATGGCATCTTGATCAGGATATTGTATTCTGTCATTATAATCTCGTCCCCAGTCAATTATCTTATTTGCTATATCATGCTCACGCCAATAGTCAAGATTCATCATCATCACACCAGCACACACGTACTCCTTCTCGGCTTCATATCCACAACGTTGGTAAGTTGATTTGTCTTTAGATTGGAAATCAACAGTACCTGCAATAGCCTTGCCCGTCATGTCAAGCGAGAATAATTCTTCTATGTTTTCAGACACAAGAGTGTCTGCATCCAAATAAAGAACCCTATGGACACTTGCATCCAATATCTCTGGAAGAAGCACTCTGTACCAAGTGTAAATAGTCCATGTATCTTTCAGATCCTTTAACTTTAAGTCATCTACAATAACAATATCCAATATTGCATTAGGATACAATCCGACTAACTTTTTTAATCGATTTGTATTTTTGTCTGAGATGTAATCACTAAGTATATGTATCACCAAAGGATCGCTATTATTTTCCAACAATCCTTTGATTGAGACCAAAATATACTCTGCATAATGGTCATTTACACAAAAAGCGATGTGCATTGGTGAACTAATCATATTTCCAGCAATTTTAAAGAAATCATGAATGGCAATCTACTTTTCTCTGTCTAATATCACAACCATTTGTTACATAATATCATTGCGGCTTTAATCGCAGTATCCATATTATAATACTCCCAATCCGCAAAACGCCCTGTGAAATAGAAGTTGTTTTTACGCATCATTTCTTTTAAATTATCAACCATTTTTCTGGTATCTGAAGTTTGGATTGGATATGTGTATGTATTATATTTGTGAGTAATATATCGTGGAGAGAATGGCATCCTTTGTAAATGATCCTTGATAACAGACAAAGAAACCTTATCTGTGAACTCTACAGTTCCCGTCATCTTTCCGTGGGCATTGTTCGTTTCCGAGAAATTTCCCGTACATATTATTCTATGACTGTCATATTCAGAAGATGGAAGATACATCCAACTATACAGATTCTTTTCAATCTCGCAAAAGACAATTGTCGTTCCGTGATACAGCAAGGCATCTATTCTGTTTTTGTATGAAGGGATATCCACTCCTTCTACACATATGGGAAGTTGTTTGATATTTCCACAAAAGACAACTATGTCAAAGTCTTTGGAATCCACATGCCACACTCCTTTTGAGCATTTTAACTTGTCGATACTCTTCCCATATTTGACTTCAACTCCAGTAGCCAATCTGTTTGCAAAGAACTGAGAGCCACCTTGCTTGGGATACCAAAATGTCGAATGAACAAAATTTTTCTCCTCTATATGATTTATATTATTAAAAATCATTTCCGTTACAGTAGGCATTGGGAGCTTTTCTTCCAACCAAGACATTGGAATCTCTTTCAATGGACATCCCCATACCTTTTTATTGTACGGTTCGAAATACAGTTCAAACAAAGTGTCCCCAAATCTTTTCCTGAGGAAATCCTCAAAATTATTATAGATGGAATAGCGTTCTTTAGCAATGGACAAGAAATCTTCTATACATCGGAATTGTAAATATTTCGGTAATAGATACACATGGTTTTCTATTGGATAAGGTACATATGAATCATCTCCAAATACAATGCACGAGTTTCTGTCTGCCTTGACATATTCCTTATCAAAGTCCACAAATTGCTTTATCCATTCTATCACATCCGGATACTTCGAATTGAGCACATGACCTCCACAAGTATGGAACAGACTTCCATTTATTCTGTCACACTTGATCAAGCCGCCAGGCTTATCATCTTTTTCATATACTGTAACGTGTATTTATCTTTAAGTAACTGGGCGACGGTCAAACCGGAAATTCCTGCTCCAATTACCGCTACTTTTTGTTTTTTCATATTTGTTCTAAATAGCTTGATAACATTTGCACTCTGTTAGAAGTATAATGCTTTTCCAAATATTGCGAATAACGAGAGACATCCACATCCTCACATCTCAACTTATCCATAGCCTTTTCAAATTGTTCATACGTTTCAATTCTTGTAGACATTTTATCCAATTCATAGAAATCTGTATCAGGGTTTTGGGAGTATCTTGCTATAACATGGCATCCATTCACTATATATTCCAAGAAACGTGGAGTAACTTGATTGAATCCATTCGTATCAGTTCTTCCGCTGTCCATGGCAGGAGTTGCATATAAACCGATTCTTGACTGCCTCATCAGATTCATGTAGTCTTCTCTTGTTGACATACATCCTAAATCCAGACCAGATTGGTCAAAGTATCTAAAGTTGCGCCCTTCTTTCTTTCCATATACATATGTTGTATCATTATGTCGTTCTGAATACCTATTCAAGAACTTTTGAAGGACAATATTCTGACGTCCTAGCATTACCACATCAAACCTTTTGTTAAACGTTGTTTTATTATTGACACGATACTTATCCGATATAGATAATGGCAAATGTTTGATATTAAGAGGACACTTTATAGATACGAGAAAATCATATGCTTCTTTACTTGATATAAGCACAAGAGGACACTTGTTATATCTTTTATAGAACAATTGAAGTTCACTTTTTTCTCTGCAATAGAAATCAATCATACATGGAATAATGTTCTTCTTATTGTTTCCATGTGGGCTTGCAATAGGTAACATCACATATGCAAATGTCGGGATACTGGTCTGGAAAAATGATGCGAGCAACGGGAACTTCCAGAATATAGTCTTGTCCCTCCGTTTCCAATCATCATAATATAAAGGAACATCCAATAATTGTGATAACATGTCTTCCCACTCGTTCACTATTCTATAATCTTTTCCATTGCTGAAACTACGATTTGTGAGTATCTGCTTGATCTTCATATGATAATTTGTAGAGACAACAACCTGTAATCCCCAATAATCAGTTCTTATGTGAGAGTTTGAATAAAAAGTAACAGTTGTGGGCTATATACATTTTCCAAGTGGACATTTTTCTCCAATCATAAAACTGCAAGATGTCTCTGCTGGCACGTCTGAATGTATTAAAAAACTGCTTGTCTGAATCGAAAGCAGTTCGATACAGATTTTTTCGTTCAAAGATGAATCCGTTTAACGCGACATGAAATTTCGATCAGCCATTATCTTTGTAGTACAATCCTTCTATTCTTTCAATATTTTCCTGTTGTACTAGCCACGCTGCCTTAGTATTATCTCGGATATGAACTAAAGATTGAAGGTTCTCTGTATTATGGTTATATAATGGTTCATCTATTACGGCGATTGTTTGTGAATAATAATAAACATGGAATAACACATATGTATCCTCGCTATAATTTGTTGGAACGATTTGGTTCCAACACTTCTTCATTATTTCTTTTTTAACAATCTGATTCCATAATACACCTGAGAAAGAACGACCATATATTGAATTTGTTATAGCTATTTGAGGATTTTCACTATGAACTATGCGTATTATCTTCGTTCCTTCATTTGTGATTTCCTCATAATTGCAAACAACAATATCCAAAGAATTAAACGATGCCTGATTGTACATGTTTTCAAACATATTCTTTTCACACCAATCATCGCTATCGCACCAGCCAATATACTCTCCGTTTGATAACTCCACACCTTTTTTCCTGCTTCTTGTTACTCCAAGATTTTCCGGATTGTTCCAAATAACAATTTGATTATTCCTTTCAGGATAATCATTGATAACACGCTCAAGTATCTGCATTGATTGGTCTGGAGTACAGTCATTGACGAAGACAAATTCTATGTCATCTTTCATGCTTTGTTCCATCAATGACCGCACGCAACGTTCAATGAATTGCTCAGCTTTATATATGGGAACTATCACAGAAACTTTTACACTACTCATTATATTAGTTTTTTTAGCTTATTAAAATACAGAATAACGGATAACATGTAATAATTCTTTTTCATTCTAAGAACAAGTGGATTAGTATTGCCTAATGCTGAAAGATATTTTTGATCAATAGATTTTAGTTCTAATACTAAAATTTTAAAAGATTCTTCATCTCTATCTTTGCAACAATATATCATGGCATCTTGCACCAGAATAGCTTTCTTACGGTATATTATGTCCAGATACGTTTGTCCCTTATCCTTAAATGAGCGAAGCAAACAATTCATTGTTTTCACAAAACAAATCAGTTGATTTTTCTTTTTCGTTACTGACTCTTGAGATGTTATGGTAATAGAGTTGGACCTTGACAATTGATAATGATAAATCACTTTATCAACATAAGCTATTTTTTTTGCATGGTATAATAATAATGGAGCAACTTGCCAATCTTCCCCAACATGGAAGCTCTCATTCGCCTTAATGTTGTTATTAATATATATACTTTTTTTTATGAGTATTCCGCAAACACTTTGGCTTGCTTTATCGTCCAAGCAATCTTTTATTATATCTTCTTTGGTTTTGTTCATATCACAGTATTTGAGCAAATAAGTGGAATCATTCGTTTCAATTAAACAATGGGCTACAACAAGATCCGCATTGCTGGCAATTTGTTCGGTTACAAGAGAAGAAATGGAATCTATTTCTATGTAATCACACCATCAACAAATAGAATGAAATCACCAGTTGCTATTTGAACCGCTAAGTTCCTTGCAGTAGGGCATCCTTTGTTTACCGGCTGATTATATATTTTAACTTGCGCTTTTCTATGGGGGTATTTCTCAAGTGTTTTGTTTATTATCTCCACACTTTTATCAGGAGTACAATCATTTATGAATAATATCTCTAGATTTGAATACGTTTGTTCAAATAAAGATATGGCACACTTCTCTACATAACTCTCTACACCATATACAGGAACTGCTATTGTAACTTTATAGTCATTCATACTCATGAAATCATAAACTCATGTATATTTAATTGCTAATGCACACGTTAATAAAGAGAATTATTTTTTGTTTCAAAGGCCAAACAAATTTTGGTACAAGATATAGAATCAGTATTTTGTTTATAATATTCGCGCTCTGAAAGAAACCATAGGCCCACCAATCCACAGAATTCTTAATTTCTTGTTGAGATACTTCAAGCATAGGATTATTCATATACCATTCATTATACATAATTGCAGCTTTTGTCTTTTCTATTGGATACTTCTCTTCACTAGAAATTTGATCATCACTAATCCTAATTTTTACTAATGGTGTTTGGGAAGAGGCAATACCACCAGTTGCGACAATCTCAAGGATAGACGCATCGTCTGAGAAATATCCAACAGGAAACACAATATATTTCTTTTCTTTGATACAACGACTTCTATAAAGAAATTCCGTTATAGTGTGTTTCCGTTTGACTTTTTTCTTTTCTTTTTGAAAATCTACAAACGACTCATATTCCGGCCAAGATTCCATGGATTCGAACGAATAAGTATTCTCATGATATAGCACTCTTTCTCCATGGAAAATGTTACACTTCGGGTATTTATGCGCCAATTTAAGGAGCTCACTCACGAAATTGGGCATCAATACATCATCGTCACATAACAAAACGAAAAACTCTCATTTACATATTCAAGGCATTTATTCCAATTATTAGTGACACTCTTACCCCCAAGATTATTTCATTATAGTAGTATGACACTCTTTTATCAATAAGGAAAGGAACTACTACTTCCCTTAGATTTTGAGGGGAATGATCATCGACTATTATTACTTCAATATTTGGATAGTCTTGTGACAGTGCGGAAACAATAGCCTCTTTAAGCCATTTTTTTTTATAAGCCGGTATGGCTATACTTACTAAACCTGAAACCAATTTTTTTTCGTTCATAATTATAACTATAGCTTTAATATTTTCGCCACCAGATTATCTAAGTCATTCTGCTGACGTTCCTTCACCTTTTTATACTGACAACTTGACATTTGAGAATAATGTTCATAATTGTGCTCATCAAGTTTCAATAATGCGTTAAAAATAGCAGATTCATAAAAGGGAGAAAAATATATAGGAGCATCACCCAAGACTTCTGGTATGGAGCATACATTTGAAGATAGAATAGGTTTTCCAAAAAACATAGCCTCTAACGGAGGGTAACCGAAGCCTTCAAAGACAGATGGATACAATAAAGCATAAAATTTTTATAGGCTTCCTGTAAATCTCCATCGTTCAAAAATTTCAAATCTATATGATTTGAAAACAATTCATCTTTAAATCCAACAGTAACAATATAGAAATCTTTTCTAGTGCTAGAATATGAACGAAAGGCTCGCAATGCCTTTATTGCATTCTTGTTTTCACGCCCAGCGTTGACTATTAAATAGTATTTTATTCCACTAATTATCAAGTGATTCAGTTTGCCGTCGCTTATGTCTTTAGAATCACTTGCCATATCTTTCTTATATATACGCTCTGGACTATACCTTACATTTACTCTATCTTCTGGTATATGAAAATTATATAACAAAGAGGCCTTTGAATAGTCTGATACAGTAACTAATTCATTGTCAATCCTTTTATTGAATAAATCCATTGCAGGTTTTAATGTCACAAAACCATTTTCTAACACCCCATGCTCCCTACAATGTAGTAACCACCTGCAAAATCGAATTGTAGGTGATTTTATACTCCAATAAATTTTCTTGCCGAACGGACCATGTTCTCTATATCTAAAAATATCATTACCATTTAACGATAAATAAATACCTATATCATTATTATAAATCTCTTCCCAAACACAATCATGTACAACGATTATTGACCGACAAATATATTGGGAAATATCTGGATGCGAGCCTCCACTATGGGCACAAGCTAAAAAAAATATATCAAAGTCAATCTATTTATTACAGCTGAACCTAACTGATAATCTACAAAACGCACTTGATTATGATGAAACTTATTGGGAGAAAATTCCTCATACGATGGTAAGCCCTTGCTATCATATAAACAGTAGATCCAAACGTCTTTGAGTATTTCTGTCTCTATTCTTTCCAATAGCGCATAGAATATCCTGCGAGTATATTCGGAAGCTCCATTCTTATAATGTAAAGTTAAAAAATCAAATAAGATTTTCATGAAAAATACATAAATCTTTTGAGTTACAGAACCTATATTATTATCAAATACTACATTTTACTTTTTTAAGCTACGACCATAGGCGAACATCAAAACAGATTTCATCTTGTTTTAAAAAGTTGTTAGTATCAAGTATCATTTTATCGTTCCAATTAAATCATATATAACATAAGGAACATACTACGTAATAGCATGATTGGTTATGCTATTATGTTTTAGAAAAAAAATTATTTGTTATTGATAAAGTATTTTCAAGGAATTAGGATTCATTCATATGATTCAAGTCCAAAGAAACCTTCCGAACTAGCAATCATTGGATGTCCAAATTGTTCCATACCTCCTTCTACGTGTATGTTAGCACATCGCTTTGCCCATAAAGTTCTGTTGATATTTCCACGAGCGCGAGTATTAACCTCAAACTCAAGTATATAATCACCCTTGCTTATATAACGGGGGAGACGTATTCTTCTATGTAACGAGAAGTTGCCCACAGGGACGTCTTCTACCACTCCTTTATATGCTCCCTCTGAAAATGTAGCCATTGCCACCGCACTCATATTGAAGAATTTCAATTGGATATTTGCTTTGAACGGTTCAGTTGTTGTCCCTTCAAAAAGAATATCAAGGTATTCTTGGTTACTCTTGATTGTACTTTCTGTATAAGGAGTTCTGTTTATTTCAATATTTTTTACTGTAATAAACGAAGCAAGCTGATCAATATGGTCGGTTATTAGTCCATGTTCAAGATGAGTATTATTCTGCAAATAAAAGTTTACTGCATCATTACTACTACCATCATATGCCAAAGTGCCATTTAATAGTACTATCCCTCTTGTACACAAACTTTTCACCGCCGCCATATTATGACTCACAAACAACACCGTCCTCCCTTTGCCTTTCGATACGTCCTGCATCTTGCCGATAGCTTTCTTCTGGAATTCGGCATCGCCTACGGCAAGTACCTCGTCTACTACCAGTATTTCCGGTTCCAAGAAAGCGGCGACGGCAAAGCCTAGGCGGACGGTCATGCCGCTGGAATAGCGTTTCACAGGAGTATCTACGTAGCGCTCGACACCGGCAAAGTCGACTATTTCCTCCAGCTTGCGGGAGATTTCGTGGCGGGTCATGCAGTTGATGCATTCGTTCATGTAGATGTTCTCACGACCGGTCAGCTCCGGATGGAAACCGGTACCGACTTCCAAAAGGGAGGCAATGCGGCCACGGGCACGGATGGCTCCTGTGGTAGGAGAGGTGATACGCGATAGAAGTTTCAACAAGGTGGACTTCCCAGCACCGTTCTTTCCGATAATGCCCACCACATCGCCTTGATGCACATCGAAAGTGATGTCCTT
>ERZ859937.428-NODE-428-length-17972-cov-1.863258_pt1 | contig 17972 bp, 17 predicted proteins | sample MGYA00509985_ERZ859937 | MGnify/ENA primary metagenome ERZ859937 (study PRJEB30046, sample SAMN00715169) | human gut metagenome | study: EMG produced TPA metagenomics assembly of the A metagenome-wide association study of gut microbiota in type 2... | reverse complement strand
CCAGGATTTGCACCTGATTCCCTTTTAATTGCCTCCTTTGAAAGAAAGGAGGCAAACCAATGCATCGCAAAGATAATGAAAAAAGTGACATACAAGAATGAATGGAGAGAATTATTTCTCCTTTGCCAGCGTGAACACAAATTCCAGTCCACCCCCCTGATTGTTCTTGGCGGAGATTGTTCCACCGTGGATAATGACGGCGTTTTTCACGATGGCAAGTCCCAAGCCTGTGCCGCCCAGTTTGCGTGAGCGTCCTTTGTCTACGCGGTAGAAGCGTTCGAACAGGCGGTTCAGGTGCTCCGGCGAAACACCCACTCCGGTATCCGCAAAACTGAAATAATAGAAATTCTCGTCTTCGCGGAAGCAGTTGATGTTGATGTGGATATTCGTTCCGGCATAAGCTATGGCGTTATCCATGAGATTGCGGAATATGGAGTAGAGCAATGAATAGTTGCCTTTTAGCTGTATCTTGGGTTGCAGGCTGTTGATGACGGTAATATGTTTTTCTTCCAATTCCAGCGACACTTCATTGACTATATTGGTGACGAGCATACTGATGTCCACCTTTTCCATATCAATCATGTTGGCGGCTTCATCCATGCGCGTCAGTACGGAAATATCCCGCAGCAGGCGGCTGAGGCGATTGCTTTGGGCATAGCACCGTTCGAGGAAGGTCTGCATCTTTTCATGCGAGATATTCTCGTTGTTGACGATAGTTTCCAGATACCCCTGAATGCTGCTTACGGGAGTCTTCAGTTCGTGGGCGATGTTCTGCGTGAGTTGCCGTTTCAGGCGTATCTGTTCTTCTTCCAGCGTGATGTCATTGATGGAGATTTCAAAACTCAAGTCTTGGAAGATGATGCATTCTACAATGAATATGCGTCCGTTCTTATTGATATTGATGGACAGCCGTTTTTCTTCTTTATCCGAGGGCCGTTTTTGCGCCTTGCTGATGAAGTCGGTTATCTTCTGGAACTCACAGATGGAGAATATCTCTTCTGTGGTCTGCAGGTTAGAGTCGGAAATGAGGTTGCCGTATTGGGTGAAAAGGTTGTTGACAAGAATTTCCTTCTTGTCTTTGGTGAACACTCCCAGTCCTTCGCGAGAGGTTTGCAGGTGGGTGATGAGCTTTTCACGTTCGATGTACAGCGCTTCTTTTGTTTCGCGCAGACGTCTGTATATCTGTATGATGTGCTGGGAAATCTCGCCAAGTTCGTTGTGCGGAAAGGCGGATTGTATATCGGTTCCACAGGTTCGTTCTTGTCGGCGCGCTTGGCAAATTCGCGCAGGTGGTTGATTGCCGTACCAAGTTTGGATGTAAACTTGTAGAAGACGAATATCAGCAATAAGGTTACAATGGCTGTAAACCAAAGGTAATGCGGGTCGGCGGCAAGACTGTTTATCAGGTTTACGTTGTAGGGCAGCGCCGAGCGGATTATATAATCTGGGTAGAGGGTTGCCGAATAGAAATAAGGGATGCCGGTTGTTTCGGAAGTACGTCTTAAATCATACCCTTTCCCGTCTTTTAGCGCCTTTTGAATTTCCTGACGATTGATGTGGTTGCTGAACGCTTCTTGGAACGTTTCATTATAGCTGTCATAAAGCACGTCTCCGTGCAAATTTATGATGGTGACACGCAGATTCTTGTGCGAGCCTTTGGTGATGTATTTATCCAAAGCGGCACTCCACAGGCTGTCGGGAGTACTCCTCAATTCCTGTTGCAGGCGTTCGTTGTAGTCTTGCAGCTGTGTGTCAAGCAACTCCACTTTATACTCTTTCTCCCGTTGGTATTGATAAGCAATAAAGCAGCCGGCAAAAACAAGAAACAATGAAATCACCGAAAGAAACAACTTCCGGCTGAACGACAGGAAATGCCCGTCATTATTCGGCTTCAAAGCAATAACCATATCCTAAACGAGTTACAATACATTTGCCATATATTCCTATTTTCTTGCGCAGACGGGTGATGTTTACGTCTATGGTGCGGTCCAGTACATATACTTCGTCGCTCCAGATGCGGCTTAATATGTCCTCACGCGAGAATACGCGTCCTTTGTTTTGCAGTAACAGGAGCAATATCTCGAACTCTTTCTTGGTGAGGGGCGCTTCTTCACCGTCTATGCTTACTTTCTTTTTGATGATGTCGAGCACTAATGACTTGTAGACGATTTGTTCCGGTGCGTGTTCCGTTTCTCCTTGCCGGGTGCGGCGCAGCACTGCTTTGACGCGTGCGGCTACTTCGCGTAGGGAAAACGGTTTGGAGATATAATCATCCGTCCCAGATTGAATCCCGTTACCGTATCGTTTTCAGTGTCTTTGGCGGTGATGAAGATGATGGGCACTTGGGCGGTTTTTTTCTCCTTCTTCAGCATACTTGCCATTTTGAATCCGGAGATTTCTCCCATCATCACATCCAGCAGCAACAGGTTGTAAGCACTGATGTCCATTTTCAAGGCTTCTTCGGCAGAATTCGCAGTATCTACCTCGTAACCTTCGTTTTCGAGATTGAACTTTAAGATTTCGCATAAATCTTCTTCGTCGTCTACTACTAAAATCCGGTATTCGTTCATTGTACTTCTTTATTAATGTAATGAGAGACTGCAACGCCTCTTTATTACAAAGTTAAACTTTATTTCTTTTCTTCGACAAAATTGGGGCATTTTTGTTACGATAGAGTGAAACAAGTGTTACATTGTGATTACAAAATTCCGGTGGCAATAGGTTGTGTGCTTTTTTAGGCACGGATGACGCGGATTTCACTGTTCTCTTTTAGGCTTATCCGTACCAAATGACTTTTTCAAGCGTGTCAAACAAGTTTTTCAAGTATATCAAACGGGATTATTATCATAACAAAATGCATTATCTGTTTTATAAGAACGCATTATCTGTTTTGTTAAAACGCATTATCTGTTTCGTTAGGATACATCATCTGTCCTGTCATTAGCTTCGCTCAAAACACTTTAAACAGAGCAACCTTACCCTTAAATAAAGTGGACAATTCCAAACGAGTAACAGTTTTCTTATCCCATTAGCATATAAATAGAGATTTATATGCTAAATTTGTGTGGTTTTAATGGGAATGACTGTATGAAAGAACTTATGAGCATGATGAGGTGGAAGCAATCCAAATGGCGTATGTCATTAGCGGTGGCTGTGTTGGCGATTGTAGTTATCGGTTCAATTTGGTTGAATGTTGCTCCTTTTCGCTCCGGTTTTGAGATAACGGATGAATTGGGAGGAAATATATTCCCTTCCAGTATTTTGTCTGTTGCAACAACGGATGCTCAGGTCATTGTTCCGGTCGACTCGATGTTTGTCGGAAACCCCAAGTCTTGCATCGCAGTGAAGGTACGCTCTGCAAAAGCGTATAGCAGGGTGAGGGTGGAGGTTGCGGAAACGCCTTTCTTCTCCCGTTCCGTTTCGGAGTTCGTATTGGCGAAGCCGCGTACCGAATATATTATTTACCCCGATATTATCTGGAACTATGAAGCGTTGAAAAACAATAATCAGGCGGAGCCGATAAGTGTTGCCATTACGGTGGAAATGAATGGAAAGGAACTGGGGCAGCGGGTACGTACGTTTTCGGTGCGCAGCATCAACGAGTGTTTGTTGGGGTATGTCACGGGAGGTACAAAATTCCATGATACCGGAATCTTCTTTGCGGCATATGTAAATGAGGAAAATCCTATGATAGACCAATTATTGCGTGAAGCCCTGAATACCCGTATAGTGAACCGATTTTTGGGCTATCAGGGCAGCCCCGAAGCTGTGGATAACCAAGTGTATGCCTTGTGGAATGTTTTGCAGAAACGTAAATTCCGTTATAGTTCCGTTTCCAATACGAGCCTCTCCAGCAATGTGGTCTTTTCCCAGCGGGTGCGTACGTTCGACGATGCTTTGGAGTCATCACAAATAAATTGTGTGGACGGAAGCGTCTTGTTTGCTTCTTTGCTTCGTGCCATTAATATAGAGCCGATACTGGTGCGTACGCCCGGACATATGTTTGTGGGCTATTACACCGATGCGAGCCATAAGACATGAAGTTCCTTGAGACTACCATGATTGGCGATGTGGACTTGGATGATTTCTTTCCCGACGAACAGCTGGACTCTACTATGGTGGGAAAGACGCAGAACCAGATGTCCCGCATCACTTTTGAGAAAAGTAAAGAATATGCAAGCAAGAAATATAGAGACAACGAAAAAGGCATTCATTCCGGCAGATTGAATTATATGTTTCTGGAAATATCCAAGGACGTAAGAAGAAAGATACAGCCTATTGGTAAATAATCAGGATAAACTAACCGTGTCGGAAACTCATTAGTTTATAGAATGTTAAATTAAATATCTTAAAATATTGATGCACATATTGTTTCATTGATTATCTTTGCATTCGAAAAAATAGAGTTAAAATATAATACGATATTGGAGACCTACAAAGTCTTCATTCATAGATGATGATTGGAACAGCCGGTTCGTGAGAATCGGTTGTTTTTTTGTTGCATTGTTTGCATATCAACGGTTGTAATGTTACTTTTGCAAGAAAGAAGTCATTTAGTCAATGAAGTATGGAACAAGGTAAGAAATTTATTTCTCCGGGAGCATGGTTCTCTATGGTTTATCCGGCAGACTGGAACGAATTTGAAGACGGGGAAGGCTCTTTCCTGTTTTATAATCCTAACGAGTGGACCGGTAATTTCCGTATATCGGCTTATAAAGGAGATACTGCATACGGCAGGGAATCTGTTAAGCAGGAACTCAAAGAGAATACTTCGGCCACACTTGTGAAAATAGGTCGTCTGGATTGTGCGTACAGTAAGGAGATGTTTGAGGAAGAAGGAACATACTACACTTCCCATCTCTGGATAGCTGGGATAGACGATGTTGCTTTTGAATGCTCGTTTACGGTGCGTAAGGGAGAGCCGGTGGCAGAGGCCGAAAGCATCATAGCTTCATTGGAAGTCCGCACAGCCAACCGGAAATATCCGGCAGAGATAATCCCGGTACGCCTTTCGGAAATTTATCAAATAAACGAGGCGTACGAGTGGGTGAGCGCCACCGTGAAAGAACAATTGAAAAAAGACTTTCAGGGGCAGGAGGAAGATATAGCCAATATGCAGCAGATGATGGACAGCGGCAGTATCAGTGCCAAGAAAAAAGAGGCATGGTTGGCGTTGGGCATTACGCTTTGCGTCATTTTGGCTAATGAGATAGACGGTTTGGAGTGGCGTACGCTGGTCGACGGCAACCGTGAAGCTCCCGTTCTTGTGAATACGGCAAACGACATGATGATAGACCCGATGAAATTAGTATGGAGCAAAGTGAAAGCCGGAGAACCCTGCGACCTTGCGGAAATCTATAAGAATCTACTTTCATAAGTCCCTGTCCGCAGGACAGATTTCTCTCCGTATGGCAACTATTAACTTTCAACTATCAAAACATTGGCAGCAGTAAATTCAATCCTCCAAGTGGAAAACCTGACCAAGTCATTCGGTGACTTGGTGTTATTTGAAAATATATCTTTTGGACTGTCCGAAGGGCAGCGTGTAGGACTCATTGCCAAGAATGGCAGCGGAAAGTCCACATTACTCAATATCCTTTCGGGAAAGGAAGGCTATGACAGCGGTACAATCTCTTTCAGACGTGATATAAGGGTAGGTTATCTGGAACAAGACCCTCAATATCCGGAAGAGCTGACTGTGTTGGAAGCATGTTTTCATCATGGCAACAGTACCGTAGAGCTGATAAAGGAGTATGAACGTTGCATGGAGACGGAAGGGCATCCCGGTTTGGACGAGATTCTGGTGCGTATGGACCATGAGAAAGCGTGGGAGTACGAGCAGAAAGCCAAACAAATCCTTTCACAACTCAAAATCCGTGATTTCAACCAGCAGGTGAAGTCCCTTTCAGGCGGACAACTGAAGCGCGTAGCGCTTGCCAATACACTTATTACCGAACCCGATATCCTGATATTGGATGAACCTACTAACCACTTGGACCTCGACATGACCGAGTGGCTGGAAGACTATCTGCGCCGTACCAACCTGACCCTGTTGATGGTGACGCACGACCGTTACTTCCTCGACCGCGTTTGTTCGGAGATTGTTGAAATAGACAACCGCCGGATATACCAGTACAAGGGCAATTACAGCTATTATCTGGAAAAACGCGAAGAACGTATCGAAGCCAAGACGGTGGAGATAGAACGCGCCAACAACCTGTATCGTACGGAGCTCGAATGGATGCGCCGTATGCCGCAGGCCAGAGGTCATAAGGCGCGCTATCGGGAAGATGCTTTTTATGAGTTGGAGAAAGTGGCCAAGCAACGTTTCAACAATGATAATGTAAAGCTGGATGTAAAGGCGTCTTACATCGGTAGCAAGATATTTGAAGCAGACCATCTTTATAAGTCATTCGGTGACTTGAAGATACTGGACGATTTCTCTTACATCTTTGCCCGTTATGAGAAGATGGGTATTGTAGGTAATAACGGTACGGGAAAGTCCACTTTCATCAAGATACTGATGGGACATGAACAAGCGGACAGCGGTACGCTGGATATAGGCGAAACCGTTCGCTTCGGTTACTATTCGCAGGACGGCTTGCAGTTTGACGAACAGATGAAGGTCATAGATGTGGTGCAGGACATTGCGGAAGTGATAGAACTGGGTAACGGCAAGCGCCTCACGGCATCGCAGTTCCTGCAACATTTCCTCTTTACACCCGAAACGCAGCATAGTTATGTCTATAAGCTGAGCGGTGGCGAGCGTCGTCGTCTCTATCTGTGTACGGTATTGATGCGCAATCCGAACTTCCTGGTGCTGGATGAGCCTACCAATGACCTTGACATTGTAACATTGAATGTACTGGAGGAATATTTGCAGAACTTCAAGGGCTGCGTCATTGTGGTGAGCCACGACCGCTACTTCATGGATAAGGTGGTAGACCACTTGCTGGTATTTAACGGTCAGGGAGATATTCGCGATTTCCCCGGCAACTATACTCAGTATCGCGACTGGAAAGACGTGAAAGCCACCCAAGAGAAAGAGAAGGAGAAAGAAGCTGCAAAGGCTCAGGAAGAGAAGACTGCGAAAGTTCGTTTGAATGAAAAGCGTCGTATGTCTTTTAAAGAAAAACGCGAATTTGAGCAACTCGAACAGGATATTGCAGCATTGGAAGCCGAAAAGCAGTCCATTGAAGATGCCTTGTGCAGTGGTACGCTGTCCGTAGATGAATTGACGGAGAAGTCGAAACGCCTGCCGGAATTGGCGGACTTAATTGATGAGAAGACAATGCGCTGGTTGGAATTAAGCGAAATAGAGTCGAACTGAAGTTCGGGAATAATAATTTAATGAAAGAATAAGAGGATGAGCAGGAGTGAAAATCTGACGAATTATCATAGTCACAGTCTGTATTGTGACGGACGTGCAGGCATGGAAGACTTCGTACGGTTTGCTTTGAGCGAGGGATTTACTTCGTATGGCTTTTCATCCCATGCCCCTTTGCCTTTTTCTACGGCATGGACGATGGAGTGGGATAGTATGGACGACTATTTGGCGGAATTTCATCGGATGAAAGAGAAATATGCCGGTAAGATAGAACTTTACCTCGGCTTGGAAATAGATTATCTGAATGAGGAGAGCAACCCCTCCGTTACCTGTTTTCGGGAACTGCCGTTGGACTACCGCATCGGGTCCGTACATATGTTGTATAATGATAAATCAGAGGTCGTTGATGTAGATGTTCCGGCTGATACCTTCAGGCATATAGTGGATGAACATTTCTGCGGTGACTTGGAGCAGGTTGTTCATCTGTATTACGGGCGGTTGAGACGTATGTTGGAGTTAGGCGGTTTTGATATAGTGGGACACGCGGACAAGATGCACTATAACGCTGCCTGTTACCGTCCCGGTCTGCTCGATGAACACTGGTATGATACACTCGTAAAAGAATACTTTGAGGATATTGCCGCACATGGCTATCAGGTGGAAATCAATACCAAGTCTTACCATGATTTGGGAACTTTCTATCCCAATGAACGCTATTTCCCGTTATTGCGTAACTTAGGTATTCGTGTTCAGGTCAATAGTGATTCTCATTATCCGGAACGGATAAATAGCGGCCGCCCGGAAGCATTACGGGCATTGAAGAAAGCCGGCTATAAAAACGTAATGGAAATATATGACGGTGTATGGCAGGAAATGCCGATAGTCTTATAAGCATAAATCGCCATTTCCTGCTTTGACACACTTTGTTTTATTTTTTCAACAAGAACTCATCAATTGCTTTCTTGTAAGTTGCCTTGTCGGCAGCTCCGCGGAACAACTGGGGTTCGCCTTGCATCGGGATAAAGACGAATAAAGGAATACTGGTGGCATTGAACAAGGCAGCCAGTTCTTTTTCCTTATCCACGTTGACTTTGTATATCACAATTTTCCCGGCATATTCTTTCGCCAGCTCTTTCATGATAGGAGCAGTCATTCGGCAGGGTCCGCACCAGTCGGCATATAAGTCGATGATGGCGGGTTTGTCACCTTTGTATTTCCACTCTTTGGTCTTCTCGTAGTCGAATATGTCCTTGATAAACATATCTTTATTCATTACGATTACGCTACCCTCTTGGGTGGTCTCTTGCGTTTCCGCCGGTTTTTGCTTGGCTCCATCGGTACAGGCATAAGTAAGTATGCTTGAGAAGATGAGAGCCGCCATAGTTATAATTTTCTTCATTTGTTCTAATTATGAGTTTTGTTCGATAATGGCTTTAAGCTCTTTACTGCTGATTACACCGGAATGACGCCATACCGCTTCACCTTTTCTGAACAAGATGAAAGTAGGAACCATTTGTATGCGATAGCTTGCAGCCAGTTCTTCATGCTGGTCTACATCTATTTTTGCGATACGTGCCCTTTCGCCGATTTCACTTTTCAACGCTTCCAATACCGGATGCATTGCTTTACAAGGACCGCACCATGTAGCAAAGAAGTCCACTAAAACAGGTTTTTCTGATTGTATTAATTCTTCAAACTTTTCCATAATCTTTGTTTTATAATAGTTTATGAGTATATAACAGATAAATGGAAGAATTGTTCACTAAGCATTATTCGCTAATCGTCAGTTCTTTGATGATGTGCGAAGCGCCGGCATATTTGTCTATGATGAACAAGGTGTAACGGATGTCCACACAAGCTGCACGTTGTGACGAGGGGCGGAAAGCGATATCACCGGTCAGGCCCTCGTAGTTGCGGTCGAATCCTGTACCTATCAGTTCGCCTTTGGCATTGAATACCGGGCTGCCGGAATTGCCACCTGTATTGTCTGTGTTTACGATGAAGCAGACGGGCATTTCTCCATTGGGCATGGCATATCGTCCGAAGTCCTTAGTCCGGTACAATTGCTTTAATTTGTCGGGAACTACGAATTCCCAATTGTCGGGATCTTCCTTCTCCATCGCTCCTTTCAGTGTGGTGTAATATCCATACTCCACACCGTCGACAGGCTTATACGGCAATACGCGTCCGTAGGTCAGGCGCAGGGTAGAGTTGGCATCGGGATAGATAGGCGTACCGGCTTCTTGTTTCATGTCCATCATGCCTTTTACCCATACCTTATGGGCGGCATTGTAGTTACGGTTGGCATCCATCATGGCAATGGTGGTTTGCAGCAGACCATCGGTGATAGAGTATTTGAACAGCGTCATCCAGTCATTGCCAACCTTGTACAGGCTGGGTTTGCGGATGAATTTGGCAAAGTTTTCCTTACTGCCGAAGATGGAATACTTGAAGCAAGCGTCGATGAAAGCATCACTGTCTCCCTTGAAACGCTTGTCGATAACTTTGAAAATACCGATACGTTGTTCGTCAGGGATATATTTCATGTAGGTTTGCAGCATTTTCTTGCCCACAATACGTTCCACTTCGGGGAAAGGGACAGAGGCGAAATACTTGTCGGCGGCAATTTGCAGGCTGTCTGCTGCAGCTTTTATTTTGGCTTTGTCCTTACTCTGCAATGCAGTGACCAGAGCCGTAGTACTCGGAATTTTCATAAAGTCAAGACCTGTAATCAGGGCTTCCTGAATGGCTTGCTGATGATAAAGAGCATTGCGGCGGTGTTTTACGATGCTGCGTATTTGTTCGAAGGCTTTTTGGTAAGAACTGTCGTTCAAGGCACGACCGCGTGCAAGGAGTTGTTCCTGTTGGGTGCGTTTGGTGTCCAGTACTTTCAAGCGGACAAGTCCTTCGTTCATGCCGATGGCGTTTTTCCAGTAATTGGCGGACGAGGCGTATTTACTTGCATAATGAATGCGTACGGCATCATCTTTCAGCATTTGTTCCATAAGGGCTTTCTGGCGGACATCGCGCACGTGGTGGCGCATAAAGTTAGTGGTTTGCATACGTTCTTCCACTTCGTCGGAAATCATATAGCGCCAGTTGCGTCCGGGAAATCCCATGACAAATGTAAAGTCACCTTCGCGGTAACCGGCAAGGCTGATAGTGAGGTGCTTCTTTACTTGCAAAGGTATATTGTCCTGACTGTAAGTTGCAGGCTGTCCGTTCTTGTCGGCATAGATGCGGAATAGGGAGAAGTCTCCTGTGTGGCGCGGCCACATCCAGTTGTCCGTATCGGCTCCGAACTTTCCGATAGAAGAGGGGGGCGCGCCTACCATGCGAATATCGCTGTAAGTGGTCTTGAGAAACAAGTAGTATTTGTTTCCGCCATAGAATGCTTTCAGTTCCGCTTTGCGGCCGGGCGTCAGCGTGATGCCTTGCTCGGAAAGGAAACGGTCGGCTACCATGGTAAGGTATTTGGGAGACAGATAATTCGTTCCGTTCGGGTCGGAATCTATCTGCAACTGTTCGTTGACGTAGTCCGTTACGTCCATTATTTCGTCGATGTAAGTAACGGTGAGGCCTTTACAAGGTAACTCCTCGCTACGTGACATCGCCCAGAAACCGTCCGTCAGATAGTCATGCTCCACGCTACTGTGCTGTTGGATGGCTCCGTAACCGCAGTGGTGATTGGTCAGTACCAGCCCTTCTGCAGAAATAACTTCGCCTGTGCAACCGCCTCCGAAGTGTACTACCGCATCTTTCAAGGCTATGCCGCCGGGATTGTATATTTCTTCGGCGGGAATCAGCAGACCGAGTTCCGTCATGGCGACCTCGTTCTGTTGTTTGAGGTCGGTCAGCATCCACATACCCTCGTCGGCATATGCCGAGAGGATACCGGATGCAAGGAATATTGCAAATATAATTCGTTTCATATCAATATGCGTTAGAATCACTCAACAATATTCATTTCTTTTATCAGATGTCCGCAGTCTCCCAGTTTTTCCAGAATGAAGAGTACGTAGCGGATGTCCAGCGCGATGCAACGTTGCAGGTTGTTATCGAAGTTGATGTCACCGCTCAGGGATTCCCAGTTACCGTCGAATGCGCAACCGATGAGCTGGCCTTCGCCGTTGATGACAGGGCTGCCGGAATTACCGCCGGTGATGTCGTTGGTGGTCAGGAAGCATACGGGCATTGTGCCGTCTGCCATGGCATAGCGGCCGAAGTCTTTGTTGAGAATAAGTTCTTTCAGTTTGGCCGGTACTACGAACTCACGGTCTTCGGGGTTCTCCTTTTCGAGAATACCGTCTGTGGTTGTGTAGTAGTTGTAATGCACTGCGTCGCGCGGGCTGTATGACTTCACATTACCATAAGTCAGGCGAAGCGTGAAGTTAGCGTCCGGATAAGACGGTACGGGGAGTTTCATTTCTCCTAAACCGCGGATATATGCTTTGTGCAGCAGGTCAAGTCCGTCGCTCAGGGCGTTGTTCTCCAAAGCAACGGCTCTTATTTTCTCTACTTTCGAGCGTGAGTAGGCGGTAGCGGGATCTTTCTCGATGGCCTTTACCGTAGGCTTCTTCATGAACTTGTCGAAGTTTGTACGGTTGGAGAGAATAGAGTTGTCATATATATCATCTATATAAGCGTTATAGTCGCCTTTGTACTTGTCGCGGATAGTCAGGTAGAAGCCGGGCAGCTCTTCCGGTCTCAGCTTTTGGGCAAGAGCGGGTAAAATAGCTTTGGCTACGGCACGGTCTACTTCGTGGTCATAGTCTTTGTTGTGTATGTCACTGAACACTTTTTCCAGTTGTGCTTTGCCGGCAGTGAGCAATGAATCGTTTTTCTCCTCCAATGCTGTTTTAATATTGTCCATAATCATGTACGGGCTGCCAAATTCAATGGCGCCGCTCAATGCTTCGTACAAGTAGTTAAGCTGACGGGTAACAGGCATTCTTTTGGCGATAACACCGTCTATTTTGTCTACTACGCCTTCATATTCAGGTTTGCCTTTGGCAAATTCGGCGAATTTCTTTTCCTGTTCCGCTTTGGCGCCCAGCACATCATTGTCTACGATTGCCTTGTTCATGCCGATAGAGTTCTTCCAGTAGTTACTGCTTCCGGCAAATTTGCTGGCATATTGGATGCGGGTTTTGTCACTGGCATTCATGTATTTGCGCAATACGTCAAGACGAACGCCACGCATATCAATCATAGCTTGGTTGTCGGCTTCCATGCGTTCTTTTACTTCCGACTGGGTAAGGTAACGGCTGGTTCTGCCGGGGAAGCCCATAATCATGGCGTAGTCATTCTCTTGCAGTCCTTTGATGGAAATCGGCAGGAATTTAGGAGTTTGCAAAGGCACGTTGTCTTTGGAGTATTCGGCAGGCTCTCCATTCTTGTCGGCATAGATACGGAACATGGAGAAATCGCCCGTATGGCGCGGCCACATCCAGTTGTCGGTTTCACCGCCGAACTTTCCTACCGAGGAGGGGGGAGCGGCTACCATGCGCACATCGCTATATACCTTATAATAGAACAGATAGAATTTATTTCCTGCATAGAAAGGCAGGGCTTTTACTTCAATGCCCGGCTTGCCTTTCAGATCGCTTTTTTCCAGTTCTTCTTTGGCAAGTTTGCTGAGGAACGGTGCGGTCAGTGCGTTGACTTCCGTTACTTCTCCGGATTTAATTTTTTCGTTTACGAGGTCGGTGATGTCCACAATGCGGTGCACAAAACGGAACTTCAATCCCGGAGTAGGCAATTCTTCTTGCGGCTCTTTGCCCAGAAACCGTCTGTCAGGTAATCGTGTTCTACGGAGCTATGCTGCTGGATAGCGCCGTAACCGCAGTGGTGATTGGTAAGGATTAATCCTTCCGGCGAAATGATTTCGCCGGTACAACCGCCGCCGAATATGCCTACGGCATCTTTCAACGATACACCGTTCGGGTTATATAAGTCATCTGCTTCGAGCTTCAATCCTTGTTCTTCATCATGTCGGTGGAATTCTGCTGTTTCATGAGTTGCAGTAACCACATTCCTTCGTCTGCGCGTACGGAGCAGACTGTCAGCACGGCAATAGCCGCAATCAAATACTTCGTTAATTTCATCCTTCTTAGTTTATTATTAATGTACTATATTGTTTCATTTGAATTTTCCTTCCCGAATAGCTTCCATGATATTGGCAGGCGGACGCTGATTCAGTAATTCCTGTTTCATAAAGTCCATGTAAGGGGCCGCATGCTTGAAGAATTTCCGGTAGCCGGCACATAGGTAGTTCAAGCCGGGCTCGCCGCTTGCAGTATGTGCAAAGCGGTTTTTGGGGCTTCACCATTGCAGGCAAACAACCATTCGCATTCCCGGCATTGGGTAGGGAGTGATTTTTGTTTCATCAGTCCGAAGGCTTGCTGCTGTTCGCTGTACATCATCTCTACCAATGTTTTCTGATAGATATTTCCCAATTTGTATTCCGGAAACACAAAGTGGTCGCAGGCATATACATCACCGTTGAATTCCATTACACCGGCATGTCCGCAGGTCTTTGCCATGGAACATACGCCCGGCTGTTCGCCCACCCAGTTGGCAAGGGTGGAGTCGAACAGTTGGATGTAGTAAGTGCCCACATCTTGCTTCACCCATTCGTCAAACAGGGTGCAGAGGAAGTTTCCCCATTGTTCCGGGGTGACGGAGAAATCAGCCAGTTCCGTTGCTTTTTCTTTGTCTGCCAATGATGCCAAATGACGTCCGTCCTGATGAGGCGTAATTCGCTCTACAATAGGAGCGAACTGGATATAGCGGGAACCAATCTCTTTGAAGAAGTTATAGAATTCGAGAGGATAGTCGGCATTAAAGTCATTCACTACCGCCATTGCATTCCATTCCACTCCATGTTTCTTCAGTAGGTTGATGCCTTGCATTACTTTGACAAAAGACGGTTTTCCGAGCTTGTTCTTGCGGTACTCATCGTGGAACTCCTGCGGGCCGTCGATGGAAACACCCACCAACCAGTTGTTCTCTTTGAAGAACTCGCACCATTCGTCGGTGAGCATTGTCCCGTTGGTCTGTATGCAGTTGTCTATTGTCCGGCCGTTGGCATATTTCTTCTGCAGTTCCATGGCTTTTTTATAGAAAGCCAACGGACGCATCAGGGTTTCTCCGCCATGCCAAGTGAACAACACCTGTGGCATTGTTTGCGAATTGATATATTCTTCAATGAACTTTTCCAGCAACTCATCACTCATCACGTGTTTGGGATTGTTCACGTACAGTTTGGACTTCTCCAGATAATAACAATAATCGCATGCCAGGTTGCATACAGCCCCTACGGGCTTGAGCATTACATAAAGAGGTTTGGCAAAAGGAGCATAGGTTGACATATCTTTTTTCCGTTTTTTTATTATTTATAATTGTGCAAAAATACGTAAACCAAATGAAAATTCCTTTCTTTCTATCCGGTTTATAAGGAATATTAATACCTTTGCTGCGTGTAATTCATAAATCGTTTCCTGCATGATTAGAATGAGTGTAAACCGTATTTTGCCTCTTTTGCTTTTACTCGTGTTTTTCACTTCTTGTACCCGGAAGTATAAGGTGGAGGGTAGCTCCTCGGTCACAAGTCTCGACGGGAAAATGTTATTTCTTAAAACTCTTCGGGACGGTCAATGGGTAACTATTGATTCTGCAGAGGTTATTCACGGGCTTTTCTCCATGAAAGGCAGGGTTGACTCTGTGATGATGGTTACTCTTTATATGGACAATGAGGGGATTATGCCGCTTGTGCTGGAAGACGGTAGGATAGAAGTTTCCATCTCAAATACGCAACTGACGGCTAAAGGCACATTTCTCAACAACCAGTTGTATGAGTTTATAGAAAAACGGAACGCACTGGAATTGCAGATAGAGGAACTTGACCGTAAAGAGGCGCGTATGGTGCTGGACGGAGCCAATCTGGAAGATGTCCATAGGGAGTTGGAGCAGGAGGGGGAGAATCTTGTGAAGGAAATGAACAGTTATGTAAAGCAGTTCATCATTGACAATTATGAAAATGTCTTGGGTCCGAGTGTATTTATGATGATGTGCAGTACATTGCCGTATCCTATCATGACCCCGCAGATAGAGGATATTATGCGAACCGCTCCGTTAACGTTCAAGCAGAATAAGTTGGTAAAGGATTTCCTTTCAAAAGCAAAAGAAAATATGCAGTTGATTGAGGAACATCAGCGTGTCAAGCAAAACGCTTCGGCTGACACTCCCCGTCAGTAAACTGTAACCTGTGTGTGGACTGGGAACCTTAACGGTCTTGGTCTTCGTTTTTAATCATTCCTTTAAATTTCTCCGGAAGACTGCTTTCTACGGCTGCGTATGCTTCAGCCATAGTTGCTTTGATATTTTCCGCGCCTTGCCCTTTGGGGGCAATCGGTTCATGGATGGTCAGTATCATGCGGTGGCGGCGTATCCACTTGCCGGTACGTGGAAGTATCTCGAACGAACCGTCAATGGTAACGGGAACTACCGCCAATTGAAGTTCGTCCGCCAATTGGAAAGCTCCTCTCTTGAAATATCCCATATGCCCGGTGAATGTGCGCGCCCCTTCGGGGAATACCACTAATGATACTCCATTTTTAAGCGATGATTCTGCTTGCTTCATAGTTGCCAATACTTTTCGAGGGCTGGAACGGTCTACAAAGATATGTCCGGCGCTTTCGCAAGCCTTGCCGACAAATGGAATCTTACGAAGGCTTTTCTTCATCATCCACTTGAAGTTTCTTCCCAGAAAACCGTAAATCAGGAAAATATCGAAAGAACCCTGATGATTGGGGACAAACACGTAGGAAGTACGCTTATGGAGTTTCTCCCGTCCGTTTATTTTTACCGGAATAAGCAGAAGATAACAAATCAGTTGTGACCATATTTTACCGGGATAATACCCCCAAATATGGGCGCCGCCCAGCAGTGAACCGATAATTGTGACTAATGCGGTGAGGATAGTCAACACCAATAATATAGGCAGTGCAAAGCAAACTTGATAAATATTATAGAGTATCTTCATGGTTTTTGGGTTTTATTGCCACAAAGATAGACCTTTTTTGTATTTTGCTACTCTTTCTCGCTAACTAATTTTATGACGGTGACTTCGGGCCATGCACCGAAGCGGAAAGGCAGACCTACGTATCCTATACCGACATTTACATACAGGGCGCGTTTGCCTTCGTAGTACATACCGCTCCATTCAGGGTAGATGAGAGAAGATAACGAGTGTCCGAATATTTCCATCTGCATGGCGTGCGTATGTCCGGAAAGGGTTAACTCTATATCCGAATCAGGCAAAACTTCGCGTCGCCAGTGCGTAGGGTTATGGCTGAGCAGTATACGGAACATGCCTTCCGTGCCTTGCATGGCTTTGGATAAATCGGCGAATTGTGAGAAAGGCGGTTCGCCGTCGTTCTCAACACCTATCAGCGCTATGCTGTCGCCCTGATGATATAGGATGCAATGCTCGTTATTCAGCATTTTCCAACCCATATCTTTTTGCTGTCCTATTAGATACTCCAAGTTGGCTGCTTCCTCTTTTCTGTTATGCCAGCGGTAATATGTCCCGTAATCGTGATTGCCGAGGATAGAATATACTCCATCGGGAGCATGAAGCAGGGAAAGTGTCTCTTTGAAACCGTCCAGTTCTGGCTTTGCTGATTGACTAAATCACCGGTAAAGACAATGAGGTCCGCTTGCTGTTCGTTCACCAGCGTAACCAGACGCCGGATAGCTTCCGGATTTCCTAACCAACTGCCTATATGTATATCCGATAGCTGAAGAATGCGGTAACCGTCAAAACCTTTGGGAATGTTGGGCGAGCGATATTCGACATTCTTTACCTCAAAGCGCGTGATACCGGCAATGGCTCCGTAAAGGATATTGGCAAAACCGATTATCCCCAATATCAATCCGAGAAGTGTGTAAGGAAGCCGGTGGGCAACGAAAGGAAAACGGGGATTCCTGAACGGCGTATGGAAAATGATGAATGACAAAAGGCGGCTGATTCCCCGCATCAATATGCCAAACAGCGAACAAAGCATGAACACCGTCTTCGGGACGGCAAACAGCATTACGGTCACTGCCAGCCTGCCGATGCCTTGCGGATGGCGTGAAAGCGCATTGTCACCTGTCATATAGATGTAATACATATATATAGCTACCAGTACAACTGTAGGAAGCCAATACACACTGCGCCAAAGTATGTTACGTGTTCTCTTTACGATGTACACCAAGTAGATGTACATGTCCGGTAAAAGCAGGCATAAGATAAGTATGAGAGTTATTCGGTGCATATGTCTTTCAATTCTTCTATGTTCTTTTTAATGCTGTCGAGGTGTTTGTAAACGACTTTTTTATATATGAAATAAATAAGAAGTGCATCCAGGATGATGTAGCAACCGAGCAAGACGGCTTGTATCATGAGAGGCAGTGTATAGTAATCCATTATCCAGAAGAACAGTATGGTGAAGATAACGGTCCAGGTAGCTACTGCCCATATTTCGTAACGGGTCCAGTTACGGAATCTGGTCATGCGTCGGCTCACTTCGGCTACGGACATTTCGTCTATGTGGGTGTTCTTGTTCCAAAGGTAGGTTTTCCAGTCCCACCACATATT